>ERZ842401.182-NODE-182-length-85310-cov-28.182957_pt1 | contig 85310 bp, 65 predicted proteins | sample MGYA00521270_ERZ842401 | MGnify/ENA primary metagenome ERZ842401 (study PRJEB31892, sample SAMEA3878208) | bioreactor metagenome | biome: Moose rumen | place: Sweden | collected 2011-10 | study: EMG produced TPA metagenomics assembly of the PRJEB12797 data set...
CCCGCGACCCCAACCTTGGCAAGGTTGTGCTCTACCAACTGAGCTATTTCCGCCTTTTCTTTCGAAAAATCTTCATTTTCGGCGCATCTCTCTCGATTGCGGATGCAAAGGTACTACTTTTTTCCGAACCACCAAAACTTTTCACGGTTTTTTTTCAAAAAAAGTGCTAATCCATCCTATTTTTGTAGTCTTCATAGCCAAATTGCCGCAAAATTTCCAGTGTACCGTCCTCGCGGAGCATCCCGATAGCCGGATGCTGTATGCCGTTGAACATACACGTCTTCACCGTCGTGTAGTGGATCATGTCCTCGAAAATCACCTCCTCGCCAACCTGCAATTCGTGGTCCCAAAGCCAGTCGCCCATGAAGTCGCCGCTCAGACACGAGTTGCCACCTAATCTGTAGGTGAAGGGTGAAGGGTGAAGGGTGAAGGGTGAAGGGTCTTCTGCATCCACGTGCTTGGCGCCGCGCACCTCCGGGTAGTAGGGCATCTCCAGGCAGTCGGGCATGTGGCAGGTGAAACTCACGTCGAGGATAGCCGTGCGGATGCCTTTGTCTTCCACCACGTCGACCACATGGCTCACCAGCGGTCCGGTCTGCCAGGCAAAGGCACTTCCGGGTTCCAGGATAATCTTCAGCCAGGGATAGCGGCTGTGCAGTCCCTTTATTATATTAATAAGGTGTGCGGTGTCGTAGTCCTGACGCGTCATCAGATGTCCGCCTCCCAGGTTGAGCCACTTCAGTTGTCCGAACCATCGGCTGAACTTCTCTTCTATATGCACCAGCGTCCGTTCAAGCACGTCGGCACCGCTCTCGCAATGGCAATGGCAATGGAACCCGTCTATATCGGCAGGCAGTTGCGAGGGCAGTTTGTCGGCAGTCACGCCAAACCGTGTGCCTGGCGCGCAGGGGTTATAGAGCAGCGTGCCCACCTCGCTGTATTCAGGATTCACACGCAGACCGATGCTGGCCTTGCCTGCCACCCTCTCGTGCAGGTGCTGGTACTGCGAGAGCGAGTTAAACGTCAGATGACTGCTGCACGCCACGATCTCGTCAATCTCGTCGTCAGTATAAGCCGGAGAGAAGGTGTGGGCCTTGGCGCCAAACTCCTCCAGCGCCAGCCGGGCCTCGCTCAGGCTGCTGGCTGTCGTACTGCTGATGTACTCGCGGAAGATGGGGAACGTCTTCCACAGGGCGAAGGCCTTGAAAGCCAGGATAATCTCGACATCGGACTGTCGTGACACATCGGCTATGAGCGCCAGGTTGCGGCGCAGCTTCTTCTCCTCTATAATATAAATAGGTGTAGGCATCTACAAATATAAATAGGTGTAGGCGTATTCGTGTTCAATAGACGCGGGGTCCGAAAATAGTGGTGCCGACGCGTACCATGGTCGACCCGTGCTGCACAGCCAGGTGGTAGTCGCTGCTCATGCCCCACGAACGTTCGCAAAAGGCGGGGTCGTCGGGGAAGAAGCGTGCCTTCACCTCGTCGAAGAAGTCGGCAGCCGTCTGAAACTCCCGGCATATCTGCTGCTGGTCGTCCACGTTCGACGCCATCATCATCAGGCCGCAAATCTGCACGTGGGTCAGGCTGCGCCACTGGCCTTCGTCCAAGAGCTGGCGACAGGCATCGAGGGTGAGTCCGTACTTGGTAGCCTCTTCGGCAATATGGAGTTCCAGGAGCACCCGCACCACCCTACCGGCCTTGGCAGCCTGCTTCTCTATCTCACGCAACAGCTTGAGCGAGTCTACGGCCTCGATCATGGCGATATAGGGGACGATGTACTTCACCTTGTTGGTTTGCAGATGACCGATGAAATGCCACTCTATGTCCTTGGGGAGCGTCTGCACCTTGCGGGCCAGCTCCTGCTCGTGGCTCTCGCCGAAGACCCGCTGCCCTTCGTCGTAGGCAGCCTGGATATACTCCTCGGGGTGGAACTTACTAATGGCAACCAGCCGCACACCCTGAGGCAGCGACTGGCACACTTCACGCAGATGTCCTTTTACGTCGTACATCCTATTGCTCTTCAAATTCGGGTTTGTCGTCCTGCTTCGCTGCCGGCGCCTGGTGCTCGAACACATCCATGATCTTCGTTTCGGCAACGTTGGAGACGGTATAGTCAATCATGGTCTTGCCCATGAACTCGTCGATGCTCTTCACGGCACCGTTGAACGAGCCGGCCTGGACCAGGTAGTTGACGGCAGACTCCTTCTCTTTCTCAGTTTTCTCGTCGATGGTGATAAACAGCAACTTCGCCTTATACCAACGGTCGGCCATCTCCAGGTCGCTGAAGAAAATCTCGCCGTAAGGTGCCTTCTTGATGTCGGTCACGTTGAACTCGCCACTGATATAGGACGACATCTCTTCGATGATACGCTCTTCGGCCTCGCTGAAGCTCAACGCATCGACGACGTACGTCTCTGTCACTTTCTTCTGAATGCCGTCCTCCATCATCTTCTCGTAGCGGATCTTGCACTCAAACCATGTTGTCACTCTGCTTCTCATTATAATATCTGTTTTCGTTGAATTATCTGTTTTCGTTGAATCACTCTCCGTCATCGTCCGACGGCTCACGCACATAGCCCTTGCGCGTCGTGTTTTTCTCTTTCTCGCGGGTCAGCTGCTCGACCACCTCCTGACCGATACGTCCGGCATCCTCCTCGCTGATGCCTGCCTCCTCGCCCATCTCTTTCTGCAACCTGGAGAGTTCCTCCATCAGCGACTGCGTGTTGGCCACAAAGGCCTTCTCGGTGCCGTTCATGCGCTCGTCGCTGTATACCTTCGACAGTATCTCGTCGGCCTTCTGCAAGTAGCGCTTGCGGTAAATCTCGGCAGCCTTGTTCTGCAGGTCGGCATCGCTGATGTCCAGCGAGTCGTCGTCGTCGACCTGCAACTCCAGGTCGTAAGGTTCATCGAGCGGGTCTGTCTCCACCTGCTTCGGACCGGGGTTGACAAACTCCACCGAGGTGGCCTGCGGAACCAGTTCCAAGTAGGCAAACACGCACACCAGCGAGATGACTACAACAGCAGCCAGGGCCAGGGCCGACTGACGTGTGCCGCGCTTCTGCGAAAGTGCGCTCTTCAGGTCTTCCACCGACTTGTAGCGCCGGGCGGCATCGTGCTGCGTAGCCTTCTTCACCACCTGCTTGTACTCGTAAGGCATGGACGACTGACTGAACAGGAACTCTATCATCTTACCCAGCGAATAGACATCGCTGCGCTCGTCGACAGCCTCGTGTGCCAGCACCTCGGGGGCCATATAATCCTCGAAGTCGCCGTAGAGGTCGCCCACGTTGTTCAGCTGGGTGTAGAACGAGCCATGACACAGCAGCATGGGCGCGTTGTCGCCCTTGCGCACAAACACGTTCTGGGGTGCCAGGCACAACTGATAGACGCCCTCGGAATGCAGTTTTCCCAGAAATTCGATGAGCGACGCCACAAACTGGTCTATGAATCCCTTCTTGGCAACCACGGCAGGACTGCTGTCCAGCAGTTGCGACAGGGTCTGGTAGTTGCCGGGTTCCAGCTCCATCTCATAGACGCCGCTGCTGTCGGAATGAAGTTCATAGTGCAGCTGCTGACGTGCCATCTGCTTCGACGACCACTCGTGCTCGCTTTTCAGGGCCTCGCAGAACACGATACTGTCTGTCAGGTCGGGCTTCAGCTCGATGACATAGCGGTATTTCTTCTCTATCTGCTTGCGATAGAAACAGCCAAAGGGCAACTTCTCCCGACGGACCGATGCACCGTCCTGACTATTCAGCATTTCCTCGAAATTCATAGCTCATCTGTTTTTGGTCGTGCAAAAGTACACAATAAATCCGACATGAGCAAACATTTCGCCCAATTATTTACCGCAGACAGCATGAAACCCAGCCCCTATTTCGGCAGCAGGCGTCCCTATTAAATGCAAATATCAAACTAAGTAATGGTTGATTTGTTAACTACACTTAAAATTAACGAAATCAATTAACCAAACGATGCGTTAATTCAGAATTCTTCCTATCTTTGCACCAACTAAGAAAAGACAGTATGAAGAAATCAACGATATGGACCATCGCGGTCATCATGGGATTCTCGTTCCTGGGCCTGCTCTACATGCAGATCTCTTACATCGAAGAGATTGCAAAGATGAAGAAAGAGCAGTTCGACGAGAGCGTGAACCGCAGCCTCTACCAGGCCTCGCGCAATCTGGAGATGAACGAGACCCTGCGCTACCTGGAAAAAGACGTGAACGACGTGGAGCGCCGTGCCTTCTCGCAGGACTCCGTCATCGTCAACGGACTGGACGGCAGCATCCAGCACGCCCACCAGTTCTCCGTGTCGGCCGAGGACGGCACCTTCTACTCTGAGTTCGAACTGAAGACCTTCACCACCAAGCCCGCCAATGTGCCTAAGGCCATGATGATGCGCACCGACAAGGACCAGCTGTCGGAAGCCACGAAGTCGCTTCAGGAGGTGGTGCGCAACCGCTACGTCTACCAGAAGGCGCTGCTCGACGAGGTGGTATACAATATTCTATATACAGCCAGCGAGAAGCCGCTGAAGGAGCGCGTGAACTTCAAGCTGCTGGACCAGGACATCCGTGCCGAGCTGCAGAACAACGGCATTGACATTCCCTACCACTTCACCGTGTCGACAGCCGACGGACGCGAGGTGTACCGCTGTCCCGACTATACGGACGACGGACAGCAGATGACCTATACGCAGACGCTGTTCCGCAACGACCCCTCCACGAAGATGGGTGTGGTGAAGATTCACTTCCCCGACATGGACTCGTACATCTATTCGAGTGTCAGGTTCATGATTCCCGCCGTCATCTTCACCATCGTACTGCTCATCACGTTCATCTTCACCATCGTCATCATCTTCCGGCAGAAACGCTACACGGAGATCAAGAACGACTTCATCAACAACATGACCCATGAGCTGAAGACACCCATCTCGAGCATCTCGCTGGCAGCACAGATGCTGGGCGACGAGTCGGTGTCGAAGAGTCCCACGATGATGAAGCACCTGAGCACCGTCATCGGCGACGAGAGCCGCCGCCTGCGCTTCCTGGTAGAGAAGGTGCTGCAGATGTCGATGTTCGACCGCAAGTCGGCATCGTTCAAGAAGAAGGAACTCGACCTGAACGAGCTGCTGGAGCAGACCTCAGCCACCTTCAACCTGCGCGTGGAGCATACCGGAGGAAAGATCACCACCGAGATAGAAGCCGTGGACTCGGCCATCTTCGTCGACGAGGTGCACTTCCAGAACGCCATCACCAACCTGCTCGACAACGCCGTGAAGTACCGCAAGCCCGAGCAGCCGGTGAACATACACATCCGCACCTGGAACGAGGGCGAGCACCTGTGCTTCAGCATCAAGGACGACGGTCAGGGCATCAAGAAGGAGAACGTGAAGAAGGTGTTCGACAAGTTCTACCGCGTACACACCGGCAACGTGCACGACGTGAAAGGCTTCGGCCTGGGTCTGGCCTATGTCAAGGAGATCATCAACCTGCACGAGGGCGACATCAAGTGCGAGAGCGAACTGGGCAAAGGCACCAAGTTCACCGTCACCTTGCCCATCCTGAAAGAAGACAGAGAGTAAAAACAATATTAATCATTAAAAATTTCTGAATTATGGAAGACAAACTGAAAATCTTGCTTTGCGAGGACGACGAGAACCTCGGAATGTTGTTGCGTGAGTATCTGGCCGCTAAAGGCTACGAGGCAGAACTGTGCCCCGATGGCGATGCCGGCTTCAAGGCTTTCCTGAAGACCAAGTTCGACATCTGCGTGCTCGACGTGATGATGCCCAAGAAAGACGGCTTCACCCTGGCACAGGAAATCCGCTCGGCCAATGCCGAAATCCCCATCATCTTCCTCACCGCCAAGACCCTGAAGGAAGACATCCTGGAAGGCTTCAAGCTGGGTGCCGACGACTACATCACCAAGCCCTTCTCCATGGAGGAGCTCGTGTTCCGTATCGAGGCCATCCTGCGTCGCGTGCGTGGCAAGAAGAACAAGGAGTCAACCCTCTACCACATCGGCAACTTCGTGTTCGACACCCAGAAGCAGCTGCTCAGCATAGGCGACCGGCAGACCAAGCTGACCACCAAGGAAAACGAGCTGCTGGCCCTGCTCTGCTCACACGCCAACGAGATACTGCAGCGCGACTTCGCCCTGAAGACCATCTGGATTGACGACAACTACTTCAATGCCCGCTCCATGGACGTCTACATCACCAAGCTGCGCAAGCACCTGAAGGACGACCCGCAAATAGAAATCATCAACATCCACGGCAAGGGCTATAAACTGATTACTCCCGAAGAGGATTAACAGCCTATGAAAAAATGGATTATCGGATTCCTATGGACACTGCTGGCCGTGCTCGTCATTGGCACAGCAGTGTGCTTTTGGGCTATATCCGAAGGCAAGATAGGCTACATGCCGCCCATTGAAGACCTGCAGAACCCCATCAACCGCTACGCCACGCAGATCTACTCTGCCGACGGACAGCTGATAGGCACATGGAGCATGAGTCGCGAAAACCGCGTCATGGTCAGCTACTCCGAGCTGTCGCCATCGCTGGTGCAGGCCCTGGTAGCTACTGAGGATGCCCGTTTCTACGAGCACTCGGGCATCGACTTCTATGCGCTGGGCCGTGCCATCGTGAAGCGCGGCGTGATGGGACAGAAGAATGCCGGCGGCGGGTCGACCATCACCCAGCAGCTGGCCAAGCAGCTGTTCAGCGAGACGGCCCACTCCACCATGGAGCGAGCCCTGCAGAAGCCCATCGAATGGGTCATTGCCGTGAAGTTGGAGCGCAACTACACCAAGGACGAGATCATCGCCATGTACCTGAACTACTTCGACTTCCTGCACAACGCCGTGGGCATCAAGACCGCTGCCAACACCTATTTCTCGAAAGAGCCCTCCGAGCTGACGGTCACCGAGAGTGCCACCCTCATCGGACTGTGCAAGAACCCGTCGTACTTCAACCCCGTGCGCTATGAGGCACGCTCGCTGGAGCGGCGCAACGTGGTGCTGGGACAGATGCTGAAAGCCGGCTACCTGACCCAGGCCCAGCACGACAGCTGCGTGCAGGTGCCCATGAACCTGAAGTTCCACGTGAACGACCACAACGACGGCACCGCCACCTACTTCCGCGGCTTCCTGCGCCAGTACATGATGGCCAAGAAGCCCAAGCGTGACGACTACCCCGAATGGAACCGTGTGAAGTACTTCATGGACTCGCTCTGCTGGGAGCAGGACCCACTGTACGGCTGGTGCAACAAGAACACCAAGCGCGACGGCGAGTACTACAACATCTACACCGACGGACTGAAGGTCTACACCACCATCGACTCGCGCATGCAGCAGTATGCCGAGCAGGCCTGCTACGACCACGTGGTGAAGTACCTGCAGCCTGAGTTCAACAAAGGCAAGGGCTCGAAGCCCAACTTCCCCTATGCCCGCAACCTGAGCAACGCCGACGTGCAGCGCATCCTGCAACGCAACGTCAGGCAGTCGGAGCGATACCGAGTGCTCAAGAACGACGGACTCTCGGACGAGGAAATCACACGGGCCTTCAACACGCCTGTGCCCATGACCATCTTCACCTACAACGGCGAGGTGGACACTACCATGACGCCCATGGACTCCATACGCTACTACAAGGCCTTCCTGCGCACAGGATTCTTCAGCATGGAACCGCAGACAGGCGCCGTGAAGGCCTACGTGGGAGGACTGGACTTCCAGCACTTCGCCTACGACATGGCCACCGACGGACGACGGCAGGTGGGCTCCACCATCAAGCCCTTCCTCTACTCGCTGGCCATGGAGAACGGAATGACACCCTGCGACGAGGTGCCCAACGTACAGGAGACCTACATCGTGGCCGGACAGCCCTGGACACCACGCAACGGCAGCAAGGCACGCTACGGCGAGATGGTCAGCCTGAAATGGGGCTTGCAGCAGTCGAACAACTGGATTTCGGCCTACCTGATGATGCACCGCCTGACGCCCGAGGCCTTCGTCACCCTGCTCCACAACTACGGCATTCGCAACCCGGAGATACACCCCTCGCCGGCACTCTGCCTGGGGCCCTGCGAGATTACCGTTGCCGAGATGGTCAGCGCCTACACGGCCTTCGTCAACCACGGCATCCGCTCGGCACCGCTCTACGTGACCCGCATCGTAGACAACGAAGGCAACACGCTGGCTGAGTTCAAGCCACGCATGAACGAGGTCATCAGCGGCGAGTCGGCCGACAAGATGCTCTACATGCTGCGGGCCGTCGTCGACGGAGGCACGGCAGGACGCCTGCGCCACCGCTACGGCCTGACGGCACCCCTGGGCGGAAAGACGGGAACCACCAACAGCAACAGCGACGGCTGGTTCATGGGCGTGTCGCCCAAGCTGGTCTCCGGATGCTGGGTGGGCGGCGACGACCGCGACATCCACTTCGACTCGATGTTCTACGGTCAGGGCGCATCCATGGCGCTGCCCATCTTCGCCATGTACATGAAGCACATCTACGCCGACGCTACCCTGCCCTATTCGCAAAGCGACCAGTTTGACCTGCCCTCCGACTTCGACCCGTGCTACAGCGAGGACGACATGCAGGTGGTCACCGACGCCGACGAGGTGAATCAGATCATCCAGGAAATCATAGAGTAATTTTTGCAGTTCTTTATCAAGTAAACACATAAAAACCAACATAGCAAAAACATGATGAAACATCCATTAAGAAGCAGCGTTTGCACAGAAGGCAGACGAATGGCCGGTGCCAGAGCCCTCTGGGTGGCAACGGGCATGAAGCACGAGCAGTTTGGCAAACCCATCATCGCCATAGTCAACTCATTCACGCAGTTCGTGCCCGGTCACACCCATCTGCACGAAATAGGACAGATAGTGCGCCAGGAGATTGAAGCGATGGGCTGTTACGCCGCCGAATTCAACACCATCGCCATCGACGACGGCATCGCCATGGGACACGACGGCATGCTCTATTCCCTGCCCTCGCGCGACATCATCGCCGACTCGGTGGAATACATGGTCAACGCCCACAAGGCCGATGCCATGATATGCATCTCCAACTGCGACAAGGTCACACCCGGCATGCTGATGGCATCCATGCGACTGAACATACCCACGGTATTCTGTTCGGGCGGACCCATGGAGGCCGGACGCTGGCGCGGCGAGAATGCCGACCTGATCACGGCGATGATCAAGGGGGCCGACCCCTCGGTCTCCGACGAGGAGATAAAGGAGCTCGAAGGCTGCGCCTGCCCAGGCTGCGGCAGCTGCTCAGGCATGTTCACCGCCAACTCCATGAACTCGCTCACAGAGGCCATTGGATTGAGTCTGCCCGGCAACGGCACCATCCTGGCCACACACACCAACCGCATAGAGCTCTTCAAGGCCGCGGCCCGTCAGGTGGTGAAGAACGCCTTCGCCTACTACGAGGACGGCGACGAGAGCGTCTTGCCCCGCTCCATTGCCACCCGCAAGGCCTTCCTCAACGCCATGGCCCTCGACATCGCCATGGGCGGCAGCACCAACACCGTACTCCATCTGCTGGCCGTGGCACAGGAGGCAGGCACCGACTTCACCATGAAGGATATCGACGCACTCTCGCGCCGTGTGCCCTGCCTGTGCAAGCTCGCCCCCAACACGCAGAAGTACAGCGTGCAGGAGTGCAACCGCGCCGGAGGCATACTGGGCATCCTGGGCGAACTGAGCAAGGGCGGACTCATCGACGGAAGCGCCATCCGCGTCGACGGCATGACGCTCAGCGAGGCCATTGAGAAATACAACATCACAGCCACAGCCCCCCTTTCGTCCCCCGAGGGGGACACTATAGCCTCTTCAACTAAAGAAGCCCCCTCGGGGGCAGTAGGGGGGGCTTCTATTTACTACAGCGCCCCCGGAGGCCGCTTCTCCACGAAGATGGGCTCGCAGTCGGAGCTCTACCCCTCGCTCGATGCCGACCGCGCCAACGGCTGCATACGCGACCTGGCACACGCCTACACCAAGGACGGCGGACTGGCTGTGCTCTTCGGCAACATCGCACAGGACGGCTGCGTGGTGAAGACGGCTGGTGTGGACGAGTCGCTGTGGCACTTCGAGGGCCCTGCCGTCTGCTTCGACTCGCAGGAAGACGCCTGCGAGGGCATCCTGGGCGGACGCGTCAAGAGCGGCGACTGCGTGGTCATCACCCACGAAGGGCCCAAGGGCGGCCCCGGCATGCAGGAGATGCTCTACCCCACCTCTTATATTAAGAGCATGCACCTGGGCAAGGAGTGCGCACTCATCACCGACGGACGCTTCTCGGGCGGCACCAGCGGCCTCTCCATAGGCCACATCTCGCCCGAGGCTGCCAACGGCGGCAACATCGGCAAAATCAAGGATGGCGACATCATCGTCATCGACATCCCCACCCGCTCCATCAACGTCAAACTCTCCGACGAGGAGCTCGCCGCCCGTCCGCAGCAGCCCCTGAAGCGCAGCCGCCAGGTCTCCAAGGCCCTCCGCGCCTACGCCCAAAGCGTGTCCAGCGCCGACAAGGGTGGCATCAGACTGATAGACTAACGAATTCGTGTAATTCGTGTAATTCGTGTAATTCGTGGTAGAAAAAAAGTCCGGGCACCCTGTTGCAGAGTGTCCGGACATTTTCGTTTTACGCCCATGACTAAGGCTCCGAGTTTAGACGGAGCAAACCCCCAGTTTGGACGGAGCAAACTCCCAGTTTGGACGGAGCAAACCTGGGGTTTGGACGGAGCAAAGTACCCCCTGAGACCGCATTTTTTGTTACACTTTTGGGGTGAAAACAAAAGTGTAACAAATGTGTAACAAAAGTGTAACAAGGAAACATAGAGTGTAACTATCTATAAATCAGTGTATTATATTATTACCTATATTCTTGTTACACTTGTAACACTTTAAATGCAAAAAATTAGGGGTCTAAAGAAAAAAAAAGAGTATGATGAAGGAGGAATAGAAATAAAGTGTTACATGTGTATCTGTAACGAGGCATTAGCCTGGCAAGGATCAATTTGGGGCTACCGCCAGAAATCGGCCGAATTCCCGCTTAAATTCCGTCTTGTAACAAAAAAAAAGGAGTTTATTTTGTATTTTTCCCGACTTTTTGTAACTTTGCATCCGATTTGTCAATATGGTAATAGTATATGAAGGAAAAGATTACAGGAGCAAAGGCGCTGATGCGGGCACTACAGGCAGAAGGGGTAACGACCATCTTCGGCTACCCCGGGGGCTCGATCATGCCCGTCTACGATTCGCTTTTTGACTATACAAGAGGCGTGAAGAAATGCTTTGACCACATATTGGTGCGACACGAACAGGGAGCCACGCACGCTGCCGAGGGCTATGCACGCGTATCTGGCGAGGTGGGCGTGGCCTTGGTGACCAGCGGTCCCGGCGTGACCAACACGCTGACGGGCATTGCCGACGCCATGCTCGACTCGACCCCTATCGTAGTCATTGCCGGCCAGGTGCCCATCTCCGCCCTGGGCACGGATGCGTTCCAGGAGGTCGACCTCGTGGGTCTGGCACAGCCCATCTCGAAATGGAGCTACCAGATACGCCATGCCGAGGATGTGGCGTGGGCCGTGAGTCGCGCCTTCTACATAGCCCGCACGGGTCGTCCCGGCCCTGTGGTGCTCGACTTCCCCAAGAATGCCCAGACAGAGGAGACCGAATGGGAGCCCAAGAAGGTGGACTATGTACGCTCGTACGTGCCCTACCCCACACTCGACAATGAGGCTGTGCGCCAGGCGGCAGAGCTGATCAACAACGCCCAGCGTCCGCTGGCACTCGTCGGTCAGGGTGTGGAACTGGGCAACGCCCATGAAGAGCTGAAGGCTTTTCTGGAGAAGGCAGACATCCCTGCCGGCCGCACCATGCTGGGTCTGTCGGCGCTGCCCTCCGACCATCCGCTGAACGCCGGTATGCTGGGCATGCACGGCAACTATGCCGTGAACCTGAAGGAGCAGGAATGCGACGTGCTCATTGCCATCGGCATGCGCTTCTCCGACCGCGTGACCGGCAACCTGAAGACCTACGCCAAGCAGGCCAAGATCATCCACCTGGACATAGACCGCAGCGAGATTGACAAGAACGTGAAGACCGACGTAGCCGTGGTGGCCGACTGCAAGGAGTCGCTGCCTGCCATCACCGCGCTTCTCAACACGAACAAGCACCAGGAGTGGCGCGACTCGTTCAAGCCGCTCGACGAGAAAGAGCGGGTGAAGGTCATAGAGCCTGCCATACACCCCCAGGAGGGTCCGTTGCTGATGGGCGAGATTGTACATGCCGTGGCAGAGCAGGCTGCCGACGATGCCGTCCTCGTAACGGATGTCGGTCAGAATCAGCTATTTGCCACCCGTTACTTCAAGTATCACCACAAGCGCAGCATCTGCACCAGCGGCGGTCTGGGCACCATGGGCTACGGCATGCCCGCAGCCATCGGCGCCACCTTTGCCGCCCCCAACCGTCAGGTCTGCTGCTTCATGGGCGACGGCGGTTTCCAGATGTGCATCGAGGAGCTGGGCACCATCATGGAGCAGAAGTCGCCGGTGAAGATGATTCTGCTGAACAACCACTATCTGGGCAACGTGCGGCAATGGCAGGACATGTTCTGGCTGCGCCGCAAGTCGTTCACCAAGATGCTCAACCCCTGCTACGAACTGATTGCGCAGGGCTACGGCATCCCCTATCAGGCCGTCACCAACCGCCAGCAGCTGAAGGCTGCCGTCGAGCAGATGCTCACGACGGAGGGTCCGTTCATCCTGGAGTGTGCCATCAAGGAAGAGGACAACGTGCTGCCGATGACGCCGCCGGGCATGAACGTGAACGAAATGATGCTGGAGATATAAAAGTGAAGAGTGAAAAGTGAAGAGTGAAGAGTGAAGAATTTGCTACCGCAAAATTTATGGAAGAGAAGATAAATAAGAAATTATATACGCTGCTGGTCTATTCAGAGAACGTGGCAGGTATTCTGAACCAGATTACCGCCGTCTTTACCCGTCGGCAGGTGAACATTGAGAGTCTGAACGTGTCGGCCTCCAGCATTCCCGGGGTCCACAAGTACACCATCACGGCCTGGAGCGACGAGGACCAGATTATCAAGATTACCCGGCAGATAGAGAAGAAAATCGACGTCATCAAGGCCAACTACTTCACCGACGACCAGCTGTTCATCCGCGAGACGGGTCTCTACAAGCTCTCGACGGAGAAGGTGCTGCAGAATCCCGAGATTTCGCGCACCATACGCAAGTACGATGCCAGCATCACCGAGGTGAACCCCACCTACGCCATCGTCATGAAGAACGGCGTCACGGAGCAGATTATTGAGCTGTTCCGGGCCCTCGATGCCTTCGACTGCGTCCTTCAGTACACCCGCTCGGGCCGCATTGCCGTCACCCGCAAGAAGCAGGAGCAGGTGAGCGAGTTCCTGGAAGAGAGGGAGAGGAATAGAGTGAAAAGTGAAGAGTGAAAAGTGAAAAGTGAAATGGATAAAGTAGGAAGCTATCAGTTTATGGCGGAGCCGTTCCATTGCGACTTCAGCGGACGCCTGTTTATGGGGCACCTGGGCAATCATCTGCTCAATGCCGCCGACTTCCACTCGTCTGCCCGCGGCTTCGGCATGCAGTACCTGATGACCATCAAGCGCTCGTGGGTCCTGTCGCGCCTGGCTATCGAGATGGAGGAGATGCCCCAGATGTACACACAGTTCAACGTAGAGACATGGGTAGAGTCGGCCATGCGCTTCTTCACCTCACGCAACTTCGCCATTGTGGGCCAACAGCCGACAGCCAACAGCCAAGACCCGACAGCCAACAGCCAACAGCCCAAAGTCTACGGCTACGGACGCAGCATCTGGGCCATGATCGACACCGAGAGCCGGCAGCCCACCGACCTCTTCGCCATTGACAACGGCGCCATCAACAACTGGATTGTCAAGGACAAGGAGTGCCCCATCGACAAGGGCGGCCGCGTGAAGATGTCGGACGAGGCACAACTTCTGCGCACCATCGACACCTATTATAATGATGTAGACATCAACGGACACATCAACAGCGTCAAGTATATAGAGCACGTGCTCGACCTCTGGACAGCCGACTGGTATCGCGAGCACCAGATACGCCGCTTTGAGATAGCCTACGTGGCCGAGGCCCATGCCGGCGACCAGCTCTCGTTCTATCGCGAGCAGACCGCCGACGACGAATACTGCGTCCGCATCCTGCGCACCGACGGCACAGAGTGCTGCCGCAGCAAAGTGACATTTTTCAAACCCTAAAAACTATATGTTATGCTAACACAACAAGACCTGAAACAGATTGCTCAGCGCGGCATCAGCGAGGAGCAGATTGAGACCCAACTGAAAGAGTTTAAGACCGGTTTCCCATTCCTGCGCCTGGAGGCTGCCGCTGCCGTCGGCAATGGCATCGTGGCTCCCAATGAGAGCGAGCGCAACCAGTATGTCGAAGCCTGGAACCAATACAAGGCTGCTGGCCGCAAGGTGGTGAAGTTCGTGCCTGCCAGCGGTGCCGCCAGTCGTATGTTCAAGAACATTTTTTCATTCGTCGACGCCGACTACGACGTGCCCACCACCGACTTCGAGAAGAAATACTTCGCCGACATCAAGAAGTTCGCCTTCTACGACGCCCTCGACGCCGTATGCCAGAAGAACGAGGGCAAGGGCATTGAGGCCCTGCTGGCCGAAGGCAACTACAAGGCTGTGGCTGCCAACATGCTGAAGAAAGAAGGACTGAACTACGGACAGCTGCCCAAGGGCATGCTGCTGTTCCACCAATATGCTGAAGGTCCCCGCACCCCGATGGAAGAGCATCTGGTGGAAGGCGCACTCTACGCCGCCTCGAACGGCGAGGCCCATGTGCACTTCACCGTCTCGCACGAACACATCGAGTTCTTCAAGGCCAAGGTGGCCGAGAAAGCCGACGGCTATGCCCAGAAGTACGGCATCAAGTACGACATCTCGTTCTCCGAGCAGAAGCCCTCTACCGACACCGTTGCCGCCAACCCCGACAACACACCCTTCCGCGAGGCCGACGGAAGCCTGCTGTTCCGCCCGGGCGGTCACGGCGCGCTGATTCAGAACCTGAACGACATCGATGCCGACGTCATCTTCATCAAGAATATCGACAACGTGGTGCCCGACCGCCTGAAGCCCGAGACCACCGAGTGGAAGCAGGTCATCGCCGGCGTGCTGGTCACCCTGCAGAAGCAGGCCTTCGATTACCTGAAGGTGCTCGACGGCAACCCCACCGAGCAGCAGATTGCCGAGATAGCACAGTTCGTGGAGAAGAGCCTCTGCATCGCTCCCAAGGGACAGAAGGTCGACGCCCAGTACCTGCGCCGCAAGCTGAACCGCCCCATGCGCGTCTGCGGTGTGGTGAAGAATGTGGGCGAGCCCGGCGGCGGTCCGTTCCTCACCTACAACCAGGACGGCACCGTGTCGCTGCAGATACTCGAGAGCTCGCAGATTGACACCAACAATGCCGAATACATGAAGATGTTCACCCAGGGCACACACTTCAACCCCGTAGACCTGGTCTGCGCCGTGAAGGACTACAAGGGACAACCCTTCAACCTGCCCGACTTCGTGGACAAGACCACCGGCTTCATCTCATCGAAGTCGAAGGGCGGCAAGGAACTCAAGGCCCTGGAGCTGCCCGGACTGTGGAACGGTGCCATGAGCGACTGGTCGACCGTCTTCGTGGAAGTGCCCCTCGGCACCTTCAACCCTGTGAAGACCGTCAACGACCTGCTGCGCGAACAGCACCAGTAAACCGCTATTCCATCACTCTATGAAACTGAAGAAAGCAAAGTACTACCTCATTCCTGCCGCACTCTGTGCGGCAGGCTTTTTCGCCATTGGCTACTACTATCTGTTCACCCCGTTCTCGGCCCAGACGGAGAAGGCCTACCTGTACATCGACAACGACGACACAGCCGACTCTGTCTACGCAAAGCTGGCCCCCCTGTCGTCAGAGACGTCGCTGACAGGCCTGCGCACCCTGGCACGCCACTACGACTATGCCGACAACATACGCACCGGACGCTATGCCATCCAGCCTGACATGAACACCGTCGACGTGTTTCGTACCATCAAGAACGGACACCAGGAGCCGCTCATGCTCACCATTCCCGAGTGTCGCACCATGAGGCAGATGGCCGCACGACTGGCCACGAAGCTGATGATTGACAGCACGCACATAGCTGCCGCACTCGTCGACCCGATGTTCTGCGAGCGGCTGGGCTACGACACCTGCACCATCGCCTGCGCCTTCGTGCCAAACACCTACGAGGTCTACTGGAACACCAGCGTAGACCGTCTGATGGAGCGCATGGCTGCCGAGCACGACAAGTTCTGGACATCGCAGCGCAAGCAGAAAGCAGCACGGCTGGGACTCAGCCCCAACGAGGTGAGCACCCTGGCCAGCATCATCGATGAAGAGACAGCCAACAACGCCGAGAAGCCCATGATAGCAGGCATGTATCTCAACCGGCTGAAGACGGGCATGCCCCTGCAGGCCGACCCCACGGTGAAGTTTGCCCTGAACGACTTTGCCCTTCGTCGCATCTATCACACCCATCTGGAGGTAAACAGCCCCTACAACACCTACAAGCACACAGGACTGCCGCCCGGCCCCATCAAGGTGGCCAGCATACAGGGCATCGACGCCGTGCTCGACCGTGTGGAGCACAACTACCTTTATATGTGCGCCAAGGAGGATTTCTCAGGCACGCACAACTTCGCCGCCACCTACAAAGAGCACCTGCGCAATGCCGAGCGCTATGCCAAGGCGCTGAACCAGCGGGGCATCAAGTAGACACATCTTATACCAGACAACATAAGGCAATTCTAACAACAAACATTATAAAACAATGAAAAAGATCATGAATTGGGTGCTCGCCGCCACCCTCGTTTGCGGTGCAAGTGTAATGACATCGTGCAGGAAGGCACAGGCTGAAACCACAGACAATCAGCAAGTGGTGTCTACAGAACTCATCCGCACCTCGCAGAGCTGGGACGGCGTGGAGCTGCCCGACTACTTCGAGGGCCGGCCCGAACTGGTAGCCGTCAAATACGTGTTCCCCGCCGGAAAGAAGCTGGGCTGGCACCACCATCCCGTCATCAACTACGGCGTGCTGGTGCAGGGCGAACTGACCATCATCGGTCAGGACGGCAAGGAGAAGGTGGTGCACGAGGGCGAGGCCGTCGTCGAGATGGTGAACACCATCCACCACGGCGAGAACCGCGGCACGAAGCCCGTCATCCTCTACATGTTCTACCTCTCGCAGAAAAACCTGCCCCTGGCCGTCCAGCATCCCGAGATACCGATGGACTAATTGTTCTGCCTTCTCTATATGAAACAGAAAAAGCTTTGGATGCTCGCCGCCATCCTCGTCGTCATCTGCGGCGCGTGTGTCGTCACCTGCTGCAACAGCGACAACGACAAACAGACTGCACTTAGTCCCACCGACAACAGCAGCCAGTTTGTAAACATCACCGACGTGGTGCCCGACGTCATCCTGGAAATACGCTACTTCGGTACCTACAACTTCGTGGGGGCACGCATCGACGGCTACGAGCAGCCTACGGCACTCCTGACACGCCAGGCCGCTGACAGCCTGAAGGCCGTCAGCGACGACGTGCGCGCACAGGGCTACCGACTGAAGATCTACGATGCCTACCGTCCGCAGAAGGGTGTAGACCACTTCGTGCGCTGGGCCGAGGACATCAACGACACGCTGATGAAGCCCTACTTCTATCCCGACCTGGACAAGAGCGTGCTCTTTCCGCAGGACTACATCTGCCTGAAGAGCGGACATACGCGTGGCTCCACCCTCGACCTGACACTCTTCGACATGCAGACGGAGAAGGAACTCGACATGGGCGGCACCTTCGACTGGTTCGGACCGGAGAGCCACCCCGACTTCTGCGGCAACCCCGAGACGGGCGAATATACAGGCGACAACAGCAAATCGCCCGCCGAGCCCAAGCGCAGCATCACCGAGCAGCAGTTCCAGAACCGCATGATCCTGCGCCGGGCCATGCTCCGCCACGGCTTCAAACCCTTCGAAACCGAGTGGTGGCACTTCACGCTCCGCGAAGAACCCTTCCCCGACACCTACTTCACCTTCCCCGTGAAGGAATTGGAAAACGACAAATGACAAAAGCACGATGAACAGCATCATAGAAAGCTTTACCAACAACCTGATTGCCGAGGACCGCTACCGAATGATCCTCGACGGTCTGCAGGTGACGCTCCTCATCACGCTCTGCGCCGCCGTGCTGGGCACGCTCCTGGGCGGACTGGTGTGCTGGATGCGCATGAGCCGGCACCGGTGGCTGCAGCAGCTGGCCAAGGTCTACATCGACCTGATGCGTGGCACACCCGTGCTGGTGCTGCTCATGCTGATGTACTACGTGGTGATGGCGCCGCTGGATGCCACGGGTATCGTGGTAGCCATCGTCACCTTCGCCATGAACACGTCGGCCTACATCTGCGAGATGCTGCGCACCGCCATACAGGGCATAGACCGCGGACAGACAGAGGCCGGACTGGCCCTGGGCTTCACCCAGCGGCAGACGTTCCTCAAGATTGTGCTGCCACAGGTCATCAAGGCCGTCATGCCCGTCTATCAGGGCGAGGTGGTGAGCCTGCTCAAGGGCACAAGCATCGTGGGCTACATTGCCGTAGCCGACATGACGCGTGCCTCAGACCTCATCCGTTCACGCACGTTCGATGCCTTCTTCCCCCTCATCGTCACCGCCATCATCTATTTCCTCATGGCGTGGCTCATCGGCGTGCTGCTCCAGTCGCTGGTGCAGCAGAAGCGCGTGAAGGCCATTGTGGCGGCTGTGGTGCTGCTGATCGGGGGCATGGCCTGCTACCTTCCATCAGTATTTCCCCAGCAGCCAACAGCTAACGGCCAACAGCCAACGACGAACTTGGATGTTCCCGCAGTCTTCCAGACACTCTCCGGACGGCGCGTCGGCGTAGTCATCGGCAGCATACAGGACATGGCTGTCAGCAGGCTGGCCCCCGATGCCGACATCATGCGACTGGCCAACACCACCGACATGCTGGCAGCCCTGGAGAACCACAAGGTGGATGTGATTGGCGACGAGAACCTCTCGGTGACGTTCAACAAGGAAATTTCATCGAAGGTCGACGCGGTGAATGCCGGACTGCCGTCGATGCCTATCGGGGCCTGCTTCGACCTGGACAACACGCAGCTGAAGCAGGAGTTCGACAGCTTCCTGGCCGACATACGGCGCGACGGCACCTACGAGCAGATATTCGAACGCTGGCGCAACGCCGACGACCCGTCAGAGCTGCCCCTACCCCAGCAGCACGGCACGGGCCGTAAGCTGCGCGTGGCCATCTATCCGGCCATGCCTCCCTTCAGCTTTATCAGTTCCGGCAAACCTTCGGGACTGGAGATAGACCTGCTGACGGAGTGGGCCAACCGGCGCAACTGGCAAATAGAGTATCTCACCATGGACTTCGCATCGCAGATACCCGCCGTGCAGACCGACAAGGTCGACATGGCCATGGGCAGCATCAGCATCACCGAAGAGCGGCAGAAGCAGGTGCTCTTCTCCGACGGCTACATCGAGTCGCACATCATGCTGCTCACCCGAAAAGGGGAAAGCGCAATCCTGCAGACTCTCCCACAACAGGATCTCACCCAACCCCTCCCTGTGAGGGATGGGAGTGGATGCCTCTGGTGGGGTGTTGCTCTCCTTCTTTTAATAATAGGTGGTGGAGCATGGCTCTTCCTACGTCGCAAACGCCGCACTACGTCACTATCAACTCCCCTCCCTCACAGGGATGAGTCGGGGGTGAGTCTTCTACATTTGAAGAAACGCTACGACTCCCTCGACGTGCTACGCGACATCACCGTCGACATCCATCGCGGCGAGGTCATCTCCATCATCGGTCCGTCAGGCACAGGCAAGAGCACCTTCCTGCGATGCCTCAACCTGCTGGAGCAGCCCACCGGAGGCAGCATCGTCGTCGACGGCGAGAACATCCTCGCCAAGGGCTATCCCGTCAACCGCCTGCGCCAGAAGATGGGCATGGTGTTCCAGTCGTTCAACCTCTTCCCCCACAAAACCGTATTAGAGAACGTCATCTTCGCACCCTGCCAACTGCGCCACGAGAAAGAAGAGCAGGCACGCCAGGAGGGACTGGCCCTGCTGCGCAAGGTGGGACTGGCCGAGAAGGCCGACGTCTATCCCTCCAGCCTCTCCGGCGGACAGAAACAGCGTGTAGCCATCGCCCGTGCCCTGGCCATGAAGCCCGACGTCATCCTCTTCGACGAACCCACGTCGGCCCTCGACCCCACCATGGTAGGCGAGGTGCTCAGCGTCATCCGTCAGTTGGCAGAAGAGAGCATGACGATGCTCATCGTCACCCACGAGATGAAGTTTGCCCACGACGTCTCCACCCGCATCTTCTTCATGTCGGACGGCTATATCCACGAGGACGGCACGCCCCGGCAGATCTTCGAGCAGCCCGTCCACAGCGCCACCAAAGCCTTCATCCAGCGCATCCGCAAGGAGGTGTTCCAGATTGACGGCCCCGACTTCGACTTCCTGGGCATGCACTCGGCCATGGGTGCCTTCTGCCATAAGTACGGCATTGCCGACAAACTGGCTACGGCAGAGAGCCTCACCGACAAGATGCTCCATGACGTCATGGCGCAGCATCGGCCCATCACCGTACGTATCACCCACAGCGAGCAGTCGGGCGTCACCGCCCTCGACTTCATGGTCGAGCAGATGTCTGCCACGCCGCTTACCGATGCTCAGCGCGCTGAACTATCCACACTCTGCCATCAGGTCATCGAGGAGCCCACCAAGCGCGGATTCCGCATCAAGCTCCTGATTTGAGGATTGAAGATTGAAGATTGATAATTAAGCAATAAGGTTTGAGATTTGAGAATTAAGAATTAAGCATTGATATTATGAACAAGAACGAAAAATTTGTTATTACCATCAACCGCGAAGTCGGCACAGGCGGACGCACCGTAGGCCGCAAACTGGCCGAGAAGTTAGGCGTAAAGTACTGCGACAAGGCTGTCATCGACGGCCTCACCCATAAGTTCGGACTCTCGCCCGAGCGCATCGAGGAAATAAAGGCGCAGAAGAAGTCGTGGTGGAACGACATCAACAACTACTACCAGACTCTCGTCAACAGCGCCAGCCTGCCCATGGAGGCAGAGGTAAAGCTCGACAACGCCACCATGTTCGAGACCGAGAAGCGCATCCTGCAGGACCTGGCGGCACACGAGTCGTGCGTCGTGGCAGGTCGCTCCGGCTTCCTGGTGTTCCGCGAGTGGCCCAACCACCTCAACGTCTTCATCCAGGCATCGATGGAGCACCGCATCCAGCGCGTCATGCGCCGGCAAAACGTCAGCGAGCAGGAGGCCCGCGACATCATCACAAAGATGGACACCACCCGCGAGGCCTACATCAAGAAGTACGAGGACACCTCACGCTACGACACCCGCAACTACCAGCTCGTCATCTCGATGGACGACCTGAGCGAGGACGCCGCCGCCGACATCATCCTCGACTATATCAACCGCACGAATCAGCAATAGCATCTAAGTTCAGGTGATTTCAACAACTTCCGCCTTTGCAGCCTGCTTTTGCAAAGGCGGAGTTTTTGAAGTTTTGTCATAAATAGTAAGTTTTTATTGTTTTATTTGTTTGTTTCGTGATTTTATCGTATCTTTGCCAACGAATAAAAAAATAATTGGCTTATGACAACATTTGCATTGAATAATCTATGGACTTATCTGCAGGGGCTTTCACTCTCGCAGAGCGATCGTGAGTGGCTGGCAAATAAGCTGATTATGCCGACTAAAACTCAGGAGAGTACAGTTAAAGATGAATCCCTGGCTGAATTCCTTAAGATGGAAGGCATTTGGTCTGAGGATGCTGAGGGCGAAGAGTATTATCAGATGATGAAACATCGCAACGATGGACGACCTCTTAATCGTGAGATAAACCTTGATGATTAGCCAAATATGAAAGGCTTTATTGTTGACACGGACACATGGATTGAGTTCTTCCACCAACGCAGTGGTGTTGGGGTACATATTTTGCAAACGCCCAAGAACGAGATATATGCTTCTGAAGTCTCTATTGCAGAGCTTACTTATGGAGCTGTGCATAGTCAAAATGTTGAGAAGCATCTTAGAGAACCGCAAATCATAAAGGAGAACTTTCAGGTTCTTCCTATAGTAAAAGATTGGATTGACGATTACGTTGAAATACGACACACTCTTGCCACCCAAGGCTTGAGAATCGGTGAGTTTGATATTCTTATAGCCGTTACTGCTCGTCATTATGGGCTGACTGTAGTCACCCATAATACCAAGCATTTCAGCAAAATACCAGGCATACATTGTGTTGACTGGGTGAACGGCTAATATCCTCATTTTATCTACAATCCTGATTTGATTTCGTCTTCATCCTTCCGTCAAACCATAGAACGGATTGACGAGGCGGTCGATTGAGAGTTCAAAATGAATCAGCAGAAATACCTGGATTTCCCTGATATGGTTTTCAAATCAAAGAGCTTGAAAACGCTACGTCTTTCGAAAATGAAATCTGCCGTTCGAACCTCACGGGGATTAGGCAGTATGCCTTTTCTTCATAAGGCAACAGTGTTTCCCGACGTAGGAAACAGTGTTTTCTGCCGTGGAAAACGATGTTTTCTACCGAGGAAAACACTGTAAGAAGTCAGAGTGAAGCACAGAGCGAAGCACAGTGTGAAGCACAGAGCGAAGCACAGAGCGAAGCCATTAGAGGCAGAACCGTAAGTTTTGCCTCGTTTTTTTGGCTATTTCGGAATATCTTTGTAACTTTGCACCCTTATAACATAAAAATACAAGAACATGGCAGAGATAATTCAGAATGAGGGCGAAGAAAAAAAGAGCCTCAGTTTCGTAGAACAAATGGTGAAGGACGACCTGGCAGCAGGTAAAAACGGCGGACGCCTGCAGACACGCTTCCCACCCGAGCCCAACGGCTACCTGCACATAGGCCACGCCAAGGCCATAGCCATTGACTTCGGTCTGGCCAAGAAATACGGCGGCGAGTGCAACCTGCGTTTCGACGACACCAACCCCCAGAAAGAGGACACAGAGTTCATAGAGAGCATAGAGCAAGACATCAAGTGGCTGGGCTACGAATGGGCCCACGTCTACTACGCCAGCGACTACTTCCAGCAGTTGTGGGACTTTGCCGTGTGGCTCATCAAGAAGGGTCGTGCCTACGTGGACGAGCAGAGCGCCGAGGTGATAGCCCAGCAGAAGGGCACCACCACCAGTCCCGGCACCAACTCGCCCTATCGCGACCGTCCCGTGGAGGAGAACCTCAGGCTGTTTGACTACATGAACAGCGGCCAGTGCGAGCCCGGCACCCTGGTGCTGCGTGCCAAGATAGACATGGCCCACCCCAACATGCTGTTTCGCGACCCGCTGATCTACCGCGTGCTGAACATCCCCCACGTGAAGACCGGCACGAAGTGGAACGCCTACCCCATGTACGACTTCACCCACGGACAGAGCGACTACCTGGAGGGCGTCACCCATTCGTGGTGCACGCTGGAGTTCGTGGAGCACCGCCCCCTGTACGACCTCTTCGTGCAATGGATGCGCGAGTGGGCTGCAGAATGCGGTGCAGAAGCAGAAAGCGGTAGCAAACTCTCAACGCTTCACTCTTCACTTTCCACTTATCAGGGTCCCCGCCAGACGGAGTTCAACAAGCTGAACCTGAACTATATACTGCTGTCGAAGCGCAACCTGCGCACACTGGTCAGCGAAGGACTGGTGAGCGGATGGGACGACCCCCGCATGCCGACCATCTGCGGCTTCCGCCGTCGCGGCTATTCGCCCGAAGGCATCAGGAAGTTCATGGAGAAGATTGGCTACACGAAGATTGACGCCCTGAACGACATGGCCCTCTTCGAGAGCGCCCTGCGCGACGACCTGAACACCCGCGCCCTGCGCGTCAGCGCCGTGCTCGACCCGGTGAAGGTGGTCATCACCAACTATCCCGAAGGACAGCAAGAGATGCTCACCGCCATCAACAACCCCGAGAACGAGGCCGACGGCACCCACGAGGTGGAGTTCAGCCGCGAACTGTGGATTGAGCGCGACGACTTCCAGGAGGAGGCTGAGAAGAAGTTCATGCGACTGGCTCCCGGCAAGGAGGTGCGACTGAAGAACGCCTACATCATCAAATGCGACGAGGAGCATCCCTGCGACAAGGACAGCGAGGGCCGCGTGACTACCATCTACTGCACCTACGACCCCGACACCCGCAGCGGTCTACCCGGCGCCAACCGCAAAATAAAAGGCAAGACGCTGCATTGGGTGAGCTGCCACAACGCTGTGAAGGCCGAGGTGCGCCTGTACGAGCGGCTGTGGAAGATGGAAAATCCCCGCGACGAACTGAAGCGGCTGGAGGACGAGGAAGGCATCAAGGGTGCCGACGCCCTGCGCCGGATGATGAACCCCGACAACCTGCACATACTGACCGACTGCTTCATAGAACCGTTTGCAGCACAACTGCCTGCACTGAGCTACCTGCAGTTCCAACGCATTGGCTACTTCAACGTTGACCCCGACTCAACCCCCGAGAAGCCCGTGTTCAACAAGACCGTGGGGCTGAGGTTCTAACAATCCACACGCACATAAAAGACTAAAGGTGAGAAATACCGGCGACGAATACTTTGACAGCAGCGAGTTTCAAGAACTGCTCGACGCTTACGAACAAGCCGTGAGCGCAGGAGAGACCGTGTTTCTTGATGCAGAAGAGCTGTCCAGCATTGCCGACTACTACCAGTACACAGGCCACCCCGAGGAAGCCGAGGAGGCCATCACGCTGGCACAGAGCCTGTCGCCCGGAGCCATCGCTCCCCTCACCTACCGCATCCACGAAGCCCTCTATGAGGGTGACACCGAACGGGCCTGGCAGATGTTCGACCAGATCATTGAGACCGATGCCCCCGACTACGTGTACGACCGCGCCGAAATCATGCTGGCAGAGGGGCACACGGAAGAGGCCGACGAATACCTGCGCGAACAGTTCAAGACGGTGCCCCCCGAGGAATACCAGGACTACGTGATGGACGTGGCACAATTGTATCAGGACTACGGGCAGTATGAGAAGGTGATGGAATGGATGATGCGGGCCAAGCACGAAGACACACCCGAATACAAGGAACTGGTGGCAAGGTCGCTGTTCGGCCTGGGCAAGTACAAGGAGAGCGAACGACTGTTCAACGAACTGGTGGATGCAGACCCCTTCTCGAAAGAGTACTGGAACGGCCTGGCATCTGCACAGTATATGGACGAGGACTTCAGCGGAGCCGTACAGAGCAGCGAATATGCCATTGCCATAGACCCGAAAGACCCCGACGGACTCATTGCCAAGGCCAACTCGCTGGAACGGCTGGACAACTACGAGGAAGCCCTGAAATACTACGAACGCTACTCGGAGCAGGTGCCCGACGACCCATTCGGATGGCTGCACCAGGGGGTCTGCCTCATCAACATGAGTCAATACGAGCAGGCGCTGGAAAGACTGAAACGCGGACTTGAGACAACCTTCGACGACTCGCCCCTGCTGTCAGAAATCTATCAGGAGTTGGCTTTCTCGTACAACGAGCTGGGGCACCACGACATGGCACTGGACTGCCTGAACAAGACCGACACGCTGGAGTGCGACCACACGCAGATGATGGTGGTGAAAGGCCATGTGCTGCTCAGTGGCGGACACATAGAAGAGGCCGAGGCTCACTTCAAGAAAGCCATTGAGCAGAGCACCACGCCCAAGCACACCATGCTGCGCGTCATCGTCTCGCTCTACGACAACGGATTCCTGGAGCCCGCCTACCTGCTGTTCAAGAAATTGTTTGACACGACAGACGAGCCCTTCGACGAAGGCTATGCCTACATGGCGCTGTGCTGCTACGACCTGAAGCGCGACGACGAGTTTCTGTACTACCTGAAAAAGGCCTGCGACAGCAACCCGGGCGAGTGCAAGCAGGTGTTGTCACACCTGTTTCCCGAACACGTGACTCCCGATGCTTATTATAAATATGTAATAGAAAACAAGAAAGAATGAACTGGATTTCAACCCTGCTGGGACAACTGAACTACGGCACCATACTGCTGCTGATGCTGCTGGAGAGCACCGTGATACCCGTACCTTCGGAACTGGTGGTGGCACCAGCGGCCTACCGCGCCGCCACAGGCGAACTGGATGTACTGCTCGTGGTGCTCTTTGCCACCATCGGAGCCGACATAGGTGCCTCGATCAACTATTTCGTGGCTCTATACGTAGGGCGACCCGTTGTGTATAAGTTTGCCAACAGCAAATGGGGCAAGATGTGCCTGCTGAACCAGAAGAAGGTGGAGAAGAGCGAACAATACTTCGACAACCACGGCGTGATGGCCACACTGACGGGCCGACTGGTGCCCGGCATACGCCACCTGATCAGCATCCCGGCAGGCCTGGCAAGGATGAACTACTGGAAATTCCTGCTCTACACCACCATCGGAGCAGGCGTGTGGCACAGCATACTGGCAGCTCTGGGCTGGTATCTGCACACAGCCATCGGCGACGTGAGCGACGAAGAGCTCAACGCCATCATCCAGCAATACAACCACTACATCATCATCGGCATCGTCGCCATCGTGGTGCTGGTCATTCTCTATTTCATCGTGAAGACGAAACTACAGAAAAAAGACTGAAGAATATGAAGACAAACAATCACCTCGTCATCATGGCAGGCGGCGTAGGCAGCCGCTTCTGGCCTATGAGCACCGCCGAGTGCCCCAAACAGTTTATCGACGTGCTGGGAGTCGGGAAAACCCTGCTGCAACTCACCGTGGAGCGTTTCGGACAGCTGATAAGCCCGGAAAACATCTGGGTGGTCACCAACCAGAAGTACATGGATATAGTGCATCAGCAACTGCCCGAGATGCCCGCCGGCAACATACTGTGCGAGCCCTGCCGCAGAAACACGGCACCCTGCATAGCCTACGTCTCGTGGCGCATCAAGTCGAAAGACCCGAAGGCCAATATCGTGGTGACACCCAGCGACCACCTGGTAATGAACGTGCAGGAGTTCCAGCGCGTCATCAGTACCTGCATGGACTTCACCGCCGACAGCGATGCCATCGTCACGCTGGGCATGAAGCCCACCCGTCCGGAAACGGGCTACGGCTACATTCAGGCAGACCTGTCGGCATCGTCGCTGCGCAACAAGGGCATCTTCCGCGTAGACTCGTTCCGCGAGAAGCCCGATCTGGAGACAGCCCAGCAGTACATCAAAAAGAACTACTACTTCTGGAATGCCGGCATCTTCATCTGGAACGTGTCGACCATCGTCAATGCCTTCCGCATCTACCAGCCCAAGATGAACAAGATATTCGAGCAGATGCTGCCCGTCTACGGCACACCCCAGGAGCAGGAGGTAATCAACGAGCGCTTCCCACAGTGCGAGAACATCAGCGTGGACTATGCCATCATGGAGAAGGCAGAAGAGATATTCGTCTGCCCAGCCGACTTCGGATGGAGCGACCTGGGCACCTGGGGCTCGCTGCAGACGCAGTCGAAACGCGACATCTACGGCAACGCCCTCATCGGCGACGACATCAACGTGTTTGAGACCCACAACTGCATGATACACACTACCCAGGAGAAGAAGGTGGTGGTGCAGGGACTGGACGGCTATATCGTGGCCGAGAACAACGATACGCTCCTCATTTGCAAACTGTCGGAAGAGCAGCGCATCAAGCAGTTCTCCGGCGAAAACTAAACACAGCAAGCATCATGGAAAAAAAGAACATAGCACTCATCACCGGCATCACCGGACAAGACGGTTCCTATCTGGCAGAATTCCTGCTGGAAAAGGGATATGAGGTGCACGGCACCATACGACGCAGCAGCGTGGATTACCGTGAACGCATTGCACACCTGGAGGGCAAGCCCAACTTCCACCTGCACTATGCCGACCTGGGCGACTCGATGAGCATCCTGGGTGTCATAGGCAAGGTGCGTCCCACAGAGATCTACAACCTGGCGGCACAGAGTCATGTGCAGGTCAGCTTCGACTCACCCGAGTTCACCGCCGACGTCGATGCCGTAGGTGTGCTCCGCATACTGGAAGCCGTACGCCAACTGGGGCTCACCAGTCAGTGTCGCATCTACCAGGCCTCTACCAGCGAACTCTACGGCAAGGTGGAAGAGGTGCCACAGAACGAAAACACGCCCTTCCACCCCTACTCGCCTTACGCCGTGGCCAAGCAGTACGGCTTCTGGATAGTGAAGGAGTATCGCGAGGCCTACAATATGTACTGCTGCTCGGGCATCCTGTTCAACCACGAGTCAGAGCGCCGCGGCGAGACCTTCGTCACCCGCAAGATTACGCTGGCAGCAGCCCGCATCAGGCAGGGCAAGCAGGACAAGCTCTACCTGGGCAACCTGAGCAGCCTGCGCGACTGGGGCTACGCCAAGGACTATGTGGAGTGCATGTGGCTCATCCTGCAACAGGAGCAGCCAGAGGACTTCGTCATCGCCACCGGCGTGCAGCACAGCGTACGCGAGTTTTGCTATTATGCCTTCAAGCACGTAGGCATTGAACTGGAGTTTGTGGGCGAAGGGGCCGACGAGAAAGGCATTATCAAGAGCCTTGATCCGCAGTTGTCAGTTGGAGAAGGCCAGTTGTCAGTTGGAGACGTCGTCATCGAAGTCTCCCAAGACTTCTACCGTCCTACCGATGTGGTCAACCTGTGGGGCGACCCGACGAAGGCCAAGGAGAAACTTGGCTGGAATCCCAGCAAGACCTCGTTCGAGGAACTGGTGAAACTGATGGTAGACAGCGATATGGCCAAGGTGGCTGCTGAAGGTGTAGCGGCGAAAGTGCGCACCAACCTGGCAGAATACCTGGAAAAGGGAATCGTGAAATAATGCTTAATGCTTAATTCTTAACGATGTTAGACAAGAGTAGTAAGATTTATGTGGCGGGCCACCGCGGACTGGTGGGCTCGGCAATATGGAACAACCTGAAGCAAAGAGGCTATGAGAACCTTGTAGGCAGAACCCACCAGGAACTGGACCTGACCGACCAGGTGGCAGTGAGGCAGTTTTTCGATGATGAGCGCCCCGATGCCGTGGTGCTGGCAGCTGCCTTTGTGGGTGGCATCATGGCCAACTCGCTGTATCGTGCCGACTTCATCATGCAAAACATGATGATGCAGTGCAACGTCATTGGCGAAGCCTATAAGCACGGCGTGCAGCGCCTGCTGTTTCTGGGGTCTACGTGCATCTATCCGAAGAACGCACCGCAGCCCATGACCGAGGACTGCCTGCTGACCTCGCCCTTGGAGTATACCAACGAGGAGTATGCCATAGCCAAGATTGCCGGACTGAAGATGTGCGAGTCGTACAACCTGCAGTACGGCACCAACTACATTGCTGTGATGCCCACCAACCTGTATGGTCCTAACGACAACTTCCACCTGGAGAACTCGCACGTGATGCCTGCCATGATGCGAAAGATATATCTGGCCAAGCTTATTCACGAGGACCAGTGGGACAAGATAGCCATTGACCTGAACAAACGCCCGGTAGAAGGAGTAGACGGGTCGTCAAGCCATGATGACATACTGAACATGCTGGCAAAGTATGGTATATATAATAATAAGGTGGTACTGTGGGGCACGGGCACACCGCTGCGCGAGTTTCTGTGGAGCGAGGATATGGCCGATGCCTCCGTGCACGTGCTGCTGAACGTTGACTTCAAGGACGTCATCGGCATAGAGAAATACTCCAGCGTGCACTATGGTGCCAAGACCGACGGTGCCGTAGACCGCAACCACTCGGCAGGCCGCGGCGGTGCCATCCCGTCGCTGGGCGAGATTCGCAACTGCCACATCAACGTGGGCACGGGCAAGGAACTGACTATCCGCGAGCTGTCGGAACTCGTTGCCAAGGCCGTAGACTATAAAGGAACCATCGAGTTTGATGCTTCCAAACCCGATGGTACCATGAGAAAACTGATTGATGTGCAGAAACTTCACCGACTAGGGTGGACCCACAGCGTAGAGATAGACGAAGGTGTCAGACGGCTCTACGAATGGTATCGCCAGTCGCTCATCTGAGCAGCGCTACCAGCTCACCGGAGCACCTTCTTTCCGTCAATGACATTGACACCCTTGCGCAGTCCGTCAAGCCGTTGTCCGCCCAGCGAATACACGGTTTGGCGGTCTTTCTTTTCGTTGCTCTGCACATCATAGATGCCGTTGACCTCCTCACCATTCATAATGGTGTTCACGTCGGCAGCACCAAGAGCCACGTTGTAGATACGCACATCATCGAGCTTGGCATTCAGATAGGGATCGGCACTGAACTGGCTGCGACCCAGATAATTGAGCACTGGATGGATGTCGCTGGGACGAATGGTGATGCCTGTGCTGCTGCCCACCTCCTGACCATTCACATAGATGACGGTCTGCTCCTTGCCGATGGTTACCGCCAGATGGGCCCACTGGCCTGCGCTCAGCACCTTGGCAGCGTTGACGGTCTGTTCGCTGTCGCCGTTCTTGATGGCGAAGCGCATGGTGGAGCCGCTGTTCGGAGTGAAGAACAGGTAGTGGTCGGTATCATTGCCAAAGTCGAAGAGGCGCTGCCATTGGGCCGTAGACGACAGGTTGACCCACATGGCAATGGTGAGCTCGTCGGTGTTGGCCACCTCGTAGGGCAGCTGCACAAAGCGCGACGAGAGTTGCAGGGCCTTGCCCTGGTGTCCGTCGGTGAACACCGCAGCAGCACTGCTTACGGCATCCATCATGTTATCGGTGGCATCGTAGAGATTGTCGTCCATAGGCCAGTGGGCTATCAGCGCCCCCTCGCCGGTAGGTCCGCACTCTGCCGTCTGCGAAGCCTCTGACAAGTTCTGGGCCTTGTCGATGGCCCTCACCTTATAGATATATTCAGCAGCCTGTGTGCAGGTGTTGTCGACATAGCGGGTGCCTGCCACACGGCGGGCAATGGTGTTCCATGTCTGTGTGGCTTTGTCGGCACGCAGAACCATATAGCCGTCAAGGTCATCCTCCCCGTTGGCACTCCACTCCAAGGTCACAGAGGCCGACGAAGGTGTGGCTGTCAGACCCTGCGGCTGTGCGGGAGCCGTAGTCTCGTAGTCGATGTCGACGGGCAACAGGCGCCACAGCTGTCGCTTGTGCAGTGCCTCGTTGGTCTGCTGCGCCATCTGCACCACGCGGGCACCATTGCTTATTCCGGCAGCAGTCAGGCAGAGTGCGCTCTCGCGGTTCTGCAGGTAGTAGTAGCCGTTTCCGGCATACTGCAGGGCCCACTGCTCGTTGCTGGTGGGAGCATCCTGCGTCCAGGCAATGACTGCGGTATTCGACGTCAGCGAGTAGTTCTGCACGTTGGGACGTATTTGGGCATTGTCGGCAGCCTCGATGTCGAAGTAGCTCAGGTCGCCGCCAGTACGCTTGCTGCTGACGGGTGTCACGTTCCACTGCTGCTTCTGCGCTCCGGCATAGGTCTGCACCACGATATTGGAACCGCTTGCAGTATAGGCCAAAGCAAGGCCAGAGGCAGCGTTCACCAGCTTATAGAGTCCTGCGGTGACAGGCACGGACGGCACATCCTCGCCCCAGGTGACGTCGATGACACGCTCGGCATTCGTGCGGTCGGGGTCTGCGTCGCCATAGGCTGTGGTGCTGCCGCCTTGTATGCTGTAGGCGTAGGCCTTCACGGGGCCGTAGCCGTCGAAGTAGACCTCGCGCTGGGGCGACACAAACAGGTATTTGGTAGTGACGGACTGCCGCTCGCTGGTACCCAGGAACGCCTTCACGCGTCCGTCATCGTGACGCCAGACGCTAGCAGCCGTCCAGTTGTTGCGATGCTCGCCATAAGCCAGTCGTACACCATGAAGGCTCAGCTGACAGAACTCGCCGCGGGCACGTGCGTCAAAGCCCCACCAGATACCTGTGGTCATGCCGTACTGCAGGCCCACCATAGCCTCCATCACATTATGCATCTCATCGCCGAAGCCAATCTTGCCGTCGGCAGCCAGCCGTTGGTAGAAGGCGGCGAAGTTGTCGAACGAACCGGCCAACTGGTGGGTATTGCCCCAGTCATAGTACTGCTTGCCATCAGTATACCAAGACAACGCCTTGTCGTTGTTAAGGGTGTTGCCGCCTACGATGGCGATGGAGGCACAGCGGGGATACTGCTCCTTCAGCAACTTGGCCACCTGACGCTGCTTGGCGGCGCTGGCTCCTTCTTCCTTGGTCCAGTAGTCACCCTCGTTGAAGGGCGAGATGCCCACGATGGGGTGACGGGTGTTCTGCTGCAGCCAGTGCACATGGCTATTGATCATAGCTGCCCAATGGCTCACATCGGCATTGTTGTTCTTCACAAAATACTCGTCGGTGCCAGCCTCCTGGTCGGCGGTAATCGTGATGGGCAGGGTGGCACTCACCTTGTTAAGGTTCTCATTACGCTCCTTCAGGGCACTGATGACGCTGGCGTTGAGTACCGAGTCGTTGGTAAGGGCATGGGTGAAGCGGAAAGCCGTGCGACCTATGCCGATATTGCTCTTACCCATGTGGTTGATGGCCTTGCCCGTGTTCTGCGCATTGATCCAGGCCTGATCGACACCCCAAGTGGGTTCATAGCGTGTGCCCTCGGCATTGATGTCGAACGGGATAGTCACATCGACCGTGCCGACGGAGGTCAGGTTGATGCTCGACGACGTGCGACCGTCCTGAGCAGAGATGCTGACACTCCCCAGGAGTGTCAGCACCAGCAGTATAGTGTTTCTCTTCATACAGAATTCATTTTGTTTGTTAACGAACGACAACCTTGCGGGCACTGCCGTTCACCACCTTAATATATATACCCTTAGTCAGCCTGCCCTGAGTGCCCACGCTCCGACCGTCGATGCTGTAGAGGCCGTCAGTGACGCCGAGCTGCACCTGCGGTGCGACAATGGCATTGGTCAGCGCTTCCTTGTCTTCGTCGCTAACGCCGTTGATAGGAATGGTCAGTCCGTTCCAGTCTTCCACGATGGCGATGTTGCTCAGACTACTCGAGAAGCGCAACAGGTAGGCCGTATAGGGACCATAGGCAGGCTGCTCTACGCCTGAAGCCCTGACATAGCGTTCCCACTGTCCGTCCTTCAAGTAGAAGGTGTTGTTGGGCACCTTGGTGGTCTGGGCTACAGGATAGCCCCTCAGACCGCCATTGCCATAGAGTCCGGTGCTGCCACCGTTGGCACCATAGGTATACAATGTCGGTGTGGCTGTCTCGGAGAGATAGAGGCAAGGCTCGCAGGCCTTGGTGGAGTCGATGGGCTCCACGCAGATGCTTTGGAAGTCGGATGTGACACCTGCCACCTGATAGAGTGTGGTACCCTGTCCGCTGCGTGTGATGTAAGGCAGACAGAGAGCCGTCCACTGATTAGGCGTAGTGGTCAGACTGAATACGGGGTGATACTTCAGCACGAAGTCGGTGGCACACCACCATCCCTCACGGTTGTCGCCCGTAGCGTTGGCAGAACCAAAGGTATGGTATTTGCCATCGGTAGCACCATTTTTCGAACCTACGAAGCCGATGGTGACCTCACCACCCTCAGCAACATAGACTGGTGTGGTGGTCAGCGTCTGCCAGATATTGTCAACGGGCAGGTCGAAATAGTCGTATGACAGATTGGGAGTGACAACTGTCTGGTCGCCGCTCTTGATATAGCCGTGCTGGTCGCTCAGGCAGAAATGCTCGGTAGTGGCCTTGCACTCCAGCACATAGAAACCTTCGGCCAGGTTACTGACGGTCTGGCGTATTTCCATCGTGGCATCGGGGTTTTCTGCCTTCGCGATGCCCCACCAGGCATTCCAGCAGGTCTTGCCGCCCACAGTATTGGTGCGCTGGTCACCGCCTGTGTAAGAGCCTACTTTCGTTTCCCAGCCCGAGGCAGTGGCAAACGAGGGGTTCTGGGGCTGTGTGGCTGCATTGGTGAAGTCCATATAGGTGTCGAGCAGTTGTCGGGTCTCGTCGACGGCAGCCATCATATCTTCTGCCGTAGTGGCATCGGTAGCCTTTTTCAAGGCTGCCATCACCTCATCGTAATAAGCACACTTCTGCTGGGCAATCACTGTGTTTACCTGGTTCAGCGAATCGAGGACGGCGACATAGCCGATGGCTTTCAAGTGTTTGGCCAGGGCTGTCTCGATAGCTGACATAGCTGCATCGTCAGTAGTTGTGACGGCAGCCAGTTTGGTGGTGAGGTCGTTGTTAAGCATCTCATAGGCAGAGAAATAGGTCTTCTGCTGTTCTGCCTGTTTCCTGAGTTGCGCAATGGCATCGGCAATGGCAGCCTCGCGCGTGTCAAAGAGCGGGCGCAGCGCCACCTTGTCGACTTGGGCTTTAGCGGCCAGCCAGCGCATGGAGAGCATTACCTTGGTATAGGTCTCGGTGTTGAATGCCTTCGACTGTGTCTCCCAGGTGGTAGCCTGGCTCAGGCGCAACACCTCCTTTGATTCCGTCTTGCCATCAGCAGTGAGGCTGACCCTGGAGTATGTACCGGGCAGGTTCTTCACACCGGCGCTGAACAGATAGTATCGGCCAGCCTCCACATCGAATAGCTGCAGAAGCGATGCCTCGTCATCCTGAGCCTTGCTGCCATGTGCCTGCAGATAGGCGCCGCCACCAAAGCCGCCATCGGGCACCACCTGAAACTGGGGCTCGCCCAGTGCAGTGCCCTTGCCATTGGTCCAGCCAGTGAAACCCAGGTCGAAGTCGCTGTTGAGCAACATATTGCCGCCCACGTACAGGTTCTTGCCATCGATCTCGACCATATCACCTGCAACTACGGCATCGTTGGTGTAGTAATCCTTGCCATTCAGGTCTGTCACATGCACACGGTATTCAACATCCTCGTCGCTGGAATCGATTGTATAGGTATAACTGGCAGCCGACTCTTTCTGCTCGATAGTGGCCAGCACAACCCACGCACCCGTCTCGTCCTTCTTCTGTACTTCCATCAGTTGATTGTACTCGCCATTCGAATCGTACCACGTCAGGCGGATCTTTCCGTCGACAAGCGACTTCTTAAACTTCGAGGGAGCGTACATTGGCGGCGTCGTAGGCACAAAGTCATACTTGCCATTGTAGCCTACACCGCTATTGATAGTGGAATAATACTGTCCTGCTTCAGTGAGCGTGCCGTTGACGATCAGTCGCGACGGGTCGCGTTCTCCGTTCCAATAATAATAGCGCTCAATGCAGTCGTTGGCATTCAACACAGGGCAGATGCGTTTCAGTGCTGCAGCATTCTGGGCCTCGGTAACACCGCTGGCGAAAGCGCCATTGCTGTTCCAGGAGGCGCCCCATACCCATTCCGATATCCATACGGGCCGTCCGGTGGAGTTTGTCCAGTTCTTGATGGTTCCAAAATTAGACTCAGGCCAATAGCAATGGAGGTCGATGATATCGCAACGCCAGCCACGAGCATCGATGGAGTCAATGAAACGCTTGATATAGCCAGTACCGTTGGTGTAGTCGCTGCCATCCCATGACGAGGGCGAGCACAGACGCATGCCTGTACGCATCAGATCCTCCCAGTTGGCCAAGACCTGTTCTACGCTCTCGGTTTTGCCCTTAGGGTCATCTGCCGTGTTCATCGGCTCATTATTGGTCTTCATGTGGGGCGATGTGGTGCAGGCGCCAAGTGCGGAAGGCGAAGGATAGTTCTCGTAGATATGATGGGGCACGTTCTCTACATCGGGCGACATATCAGTGGTGGTGCCCCAGTTGTATGTGCTCGTGACGTTCAACTTGCCACAAGCATCGGTATTGCCATCAGCTGCAGCCAACTGTTGTTTGCCGGTATCGTACCACTTAAACACACGATACGACGTGATTTTCTGGTCCAGCACAGCGGGCAGCTCCTTTACCTCCAAGTCGTTGTCGGCGGCAATGAAGCAGCGACTGTAGCCGCGGCCGCTTCCTAAGGTGGAGAAGGTGACCATATAGCCACGCTTCAGTCGGAAGGAGCGTATCTTATTGTTCAGTTTGGCTTCGGTCAGCGTGTTCATATAGCCACCGCTGTTTTCCAGTCCGAAGTCGTTGCACGACTCGCCCTCGAAGTTCTGTTCCGAATATACGGTCAGCGGTTTCGTAGCATTTCCATAGGGCAGGATGATGCATCCGCGGTTATAGAGTTTCACCTGACAGTTAGAGTTGTTGACGGCCTTGGCACCATTAATCTGCACATGGCTGGCAAGCAATTTGATGGCTGCCGATGGTTTCACGGCACTCAGTATAAGCACCGCATGGTCGGTATTGGCAATGTTCACAATGCCGGCATCGCCAAAGGGAGTCGAACTGGTCACGGTGTAGTCCAGATTCTCGCTCACGGTGACGGTCTCCGTCACTTGCGGCACAGAGCGTTTAGCGTTGGCGGCCATAAGTTGGCCAGCAGTCAACAACATCACTGCCGACAGAAGCATCAGCCGGCGGATGGTAACAGTAATCTTCGTCATATCAAGAATCATTTAAGTTAGTAATCATATATCGACTGCAAAGATAAGGGAAAAAAGTCAAACAGCAAAGGATTTTCACTTATTTTCGCTCTCTTTCGGTATTTGCAGTTCCAAATCGTTGCGATGGGCGAAGATATGAGGCGACATAATCTCCACACCGGCATGATGGAAATGGTCGAGAATGTTCTGGTGCAGATGCGAGTAGACATCAGACAACCGCTCAGTGTGGGTGGTATAGGCATTGATTTCGTACTCCACATAGAAGTCGTCGAGGGAGGTCACCCGCACAAAGGGTTGCGGTTTCTTCTGAATAAGCATGGTGGCCTTGGCGGCATCGAGCAGCAGATTCTCGATAATCTGGTGCTGCATATCGTAACCGATGGTGACCTTGGTGTGGACAATAACGCCGTAGTTCTCTGCGGCAAAAGTAAAGTTGGATGTCTGCGAGCTCATCAGGTTCGAGTTGGGGATGGTGATAACCTCATTCTTACGGGTTCGGATGCGGGTGACGAGCACCGTCTTCTCGAGCACAAAGCCCTCCACCTCGCCAAAGCGGATGAAGTCGCCTACATGGAAGGGGCGCATATAGGTCATTACCAGTCCTGCCATCAGGTTGCCAATGATGGAGGTGGAGCCCAGAGAAACGATGATACCGATGAACACCGACACGCCTTGGAACACCTCTGAATCGGAACTGGGCAGCAGCGGCCAAATCATAACGAACATAAACGAATAGAGCAGCACGCGCAATATAACATAGGTAGGATGGGCCCAGTCGGCATAGAAACCATTAATCTTCAGACGGCCTGAACCGACCTCGTTCGACAGGTAGCGAACGGCCTTCACCAGGTAGTGGAAGCACAGGATGATAACCACAATCTTGAACAAGTTAGGCAGATAGCTCGCCACCGAGACTGCAATATCCTTCGAGGGCTCCCAGAGGTAATTGAAGATAGTGTAGGTGAAGGTCTTCGTCTCGGGAAATACCGAGAAAAGCAACGGGATGGTGAACAGCAACTGCACACCTACAATCACATAGAACAGCATCTTGAAGAGGAAGAGGAAGAGGATGCCCTGGCGTCTGACATTCAGCACCTCGTAGTCCTTGACAGCTAAGGGAATAGACCTCTTCATCACCCGACGTACCAAGCGGAAACGCCAACGACGATACAGCCAACGGGTCAGCCAGAACACCAGCCACTGCGCCAACAGGATGAGCGCTACCAGCGCCAGTCTCTGCAGTTTCTTCTGCAAGCCGTATTCTTCGTGCAGTTCGGCTATCTTCGCTTCAATGATATCACGATACTGCGCAGCCAACTGCTGGCGGGTGGTGTTCTGCCACTGTCCGTCGACATCGGTCAGGTTCAATATGACCACATCGCCTGCCATCACATCGCTGAAGTATTCGCTCTCGTAGACATAGACCGAGTCGGAGAAAAAGGTCAACTGCTTACCCTGCTCAATAATCTTTTCGCAGGCCTGCTCCACGCGCGCCTCGGGTGGTGTGCCGCCACGAGGAGCATAGAGTATCAGCAGCGTGTCGCCGTCGATCACCAGAGGTGCCCCTGGTGTGATGGCACGCAGCGAGTCTATACGGGCCATGCGTTCTGCCGCCTTCAGCGAGTCGTTGCGACCGTTCTGCTCCATTTGCTCCTGCATCATAATGGCCTGCAGTTTCAGTTCCTGCACTTGACTTCTCAGATACTTTACCAAAGAGTCGTTCACACTGGCCAACGAATCGGCCACATTTGTTTCCTGAGCGTGGAGGCTCATCATAGCTAAGAAGCAAAAGCCAACGCCAAATAGTTTAAGGCAGACGTTTCTCATACGTTTCGATTTCAAATTCTTGTGCAAAGATAATAAAAAGTATCGATTATAGAAAAAAAGTTGGCAAAAAGTTTGCAGATTCAAATTATTTATGTACTTTTGCACTCGAATCAAAACAAAAACTTCGATATTATAATGAAACAGACATTCAATGCATGGTGGTGGCGCTACTCAAGATTATCATAGTCGTGAGGTACAAGCCGTGTATATGAACAGATACAGAAAAAGGGGCTCGTCGGACATCACGACGGGCCCTTTTTAAGTAAAGAATAAAGACCGAACCAAGAACATAAACAACAAGATATGAGTTACTTAGTTGACAAAAACGGATTTTACGGAGAATTTGGCGGAGCCTATGTGCCCGAGATTCTCTATGCCACGGTGAAGAACCTGCAGGAGCAGTACCTTGAGATACTGGAGAGTCAAGCGTTCAAGGACGAGTACATGGCACTGCTTCGCGACTATGTGGGCCGACCTTCGCCGCTCTATCTGGCCAAGCGCATGAGCGAGAAATACGGCTGCCAGCTGTACTTGAAGCGTGAGGACCTGAACCACACGGGCGCCCACAAGATCAACAACACCATCGGACAGATTCTGCTGGCTAAGAAAATGGGTAAAAAGCGTATCATTGCCGAGACCGGCGCCGGACAACATGGTGTAGCCACGGCAACAGTCTGTGCACTGATGGACATGCCCTGCGTGGTTTACCAGGGGGCTCTTGATGTGGAGCGCCAGCACGTTAACGTGGAACGCATGAAGATGCTGGGTGCCGAGGTGCGCCCCGTGAAGACAGGCAACTGGACGCTGAAGGATGCCACTAACGAGGCTATCCGCGACTGGTGCTGTCATCCCAGCGACACGTTCTACATCATCGGCAGCACCGTAGGCCCACACCCCTACCCTGACATGGTGGCGCGCCTGCAGAGCATCATCTCCGAAGAGATCAAGTCGCAGTTGCAGGAGAAAATCGGTCGCGACTACCCCGACTACCTCATGGCCTGTGTAGGCGGCGGCAGCAATGCAGCCGGCACCATCTACCACTATATCGACGACCAACGCGTGAAGATTGTGTTGGCAGAGGCCGGTGGTCAGGGAGCCGACACCGGACACACTGCCGCCACGATACACGCCGGCAGACTGGGCATCCTTCATGGTGCGAAGACACTGGTGATGCAGACCCCCGACGGACAGATCATAGAGGCAGAGAGCATCTCGGCTGGTTTGGACTATCCCGGCATAGGCCCCATGCACGCCAACCTGGCCACGCAGCATCGTGCCACCGTCTACAGCATCAACGATGACGAGGCCATCCGCGCTGCCTACGAACTGACACGACTTGAAGGCATCATTCCCGCCCTGGAGAGTGCCCATGCCATAGCCGCCCTTGGGAAGATGACGTTCCAGCCCACCGATGTGGTGGTGCTGACGGTGAGCGGCCGCGGCGACAAAGACGTAGAAACCTATTTGAACAGTAAAGACTTAGCAGGAGAATATGGAAACTTTTAACTACACCACTACCAGTCGCACCATTCTGGCCGACCTCTACACCCCTGTGGGCATCTACATGCGTTTACGCGATGTGTATCCCCAGAGTGCCTTGATGGAGAGTAGCGACTATCACGAACAGAACAACTCGCGGTCGTTTATCGGCATCCGCCCTATTGCATCGGTAGCCATCTCGCACGGCGAAGCCATCTGCACCTATCCCGATGGCTGCAAGACTTTGCACACCATAGACAAAGACTATCGCTGCGACCAGGCCATTAACGATTTTCTATCAAAGTTCAAGATAAGCGGAAATAATGCAACATATTGTGGATTATATGGTTACACATCGTTCAACTCTGTAAGATATTTTGAAGATATTGCAGTAAAGGACGAGACACAGGAGAAGAACGACGCCCCTGACATGCTCTACATTCTGTTTCGTGACATCATCGTGTTCGACCACTTCAACAACTTGATTACCATTGTCACCATGGGAGGTGAAGCCGACATAGACACCATCTACAAACAGATGAACAAAAGCAACATCCAGGCCTACGACTTCCATCCCGTCGGCGACGTAAGAAGCACGCTGACCGATGAGGAGCACAAGGCCAACATCCGCCGCGGCATACAGCACTGCCTACGTGGCGACGTGTTCCAGATAGTGCTGTCGCGCCGTTTCATACAGCAGTACGAGGGCGACGACTTCAAACTCTATCGCGCCCTGCGTAGCATTAACCCATCGCCCTATCTGTTCTACTTCGACTTCGGCGGTTTCCGTATCTTCGGTTCATCGCCCGAGACACATTGCCGCATCCAGCGGGCTGACACTCAGGAGGCTCAAACAACTGACAAAAAATATGTGGCGTACATCGACCCCATCGCTGGTACCACCAAGCGCACCGGCGATGCCGAGAAAGACCGCCAGGGTGCTGAATATCTGCGCAACGATCCAAAAGAAAATGCCGAACACGTGATGCTGGTAGACCTGGCACGCAACGACCTGAGCCGTAATTGTCACAACGTAAAGGTGGAATTCTACAAAGACCTACAATACTACTCGCACGTCATCCACCTGGTCAGTCGCGTCAGCGGCGAGCTCGATGCCGGCAAAGACCCCGTCAAGGCATTTATCGACACCTTCCCCGCCGGCACGTTGAGCGGAGCACCGAAGGTGCGTGCCATGCAACTCATCAGCGAGTACGAGCCACACAATCGCGGTGCCTATGGCGGATGTATCGGCTTCATCGGCTTTGACGGGTCGCTCAACCAGGCTATCACCATCCGCACCTTTGTCTCACGCAACGGCGAGCTGTGGTTCCAGGCTGGCGGCGGCATCGTAGCCAAGAGCAACGAAGAATACGAACTGCAGGAAGTGAACAACAAACTGGGTGCTTTGCGACGTGCCATCCTGATGGCTGAGAAGATGTAAACAGGCCCCAGATATCAAGGATTAAACGGAATAAATACCATTATGAAAATAGTCATCATAGACAACTACGACTCGTTTACCTACAACCTGAGTCATTTGGTAAAAGAACTGGGTGCCGAAGTTACCGTGGTTAGAAACGACCAGTTCGAACTCGAAGACCTTCAAGCCTACGACAAGATTATCCTTTCGCCAGGCCCCGGCATCCCATCAGAGGCCGGACTGCTGCTCGATGTCATCCGCACATACGCCGGGCGCAAGCCAATCCTTGGTGTTTGCCTGGGGCATCAAGCCATCGGCGAGGTATTTGGAGCCAGACTCGAGAACCTGAGTGAAGTCTACCACGGCGTAAGCACCGAGGGCACCCAATATCAGAACGACCCGATCTTCAACGGCTTGCCGCGACGAATCACCATGGGCCGATACCACTCGTGGGTGGTGTCAAGGGAAGACTTCCCAGACTGTCTGGAAATCACCGCCGAGAGCGACGAAAGGCAACAGGTAGGCGACGGCGCGTCGGGAATGGGACAGATTATGGCCCTGCGCCACAAGAAGTTCGACATACACGGCATACAATTTCATCCCGAGTCGGTACTCACCCCACAAGGACATATCATCATTAAAAACTTTTTACAATTATGAAAGAATACCTGAACCGTATCCTGAATCACGAGGAACTCACCCGTGAAGAGACAAAGAACATCCTGATAGGCATCACGCAAAGCCTCTATCCCACCGAACAGGTGACTGCACTGCTGACAAGCCTGCAGATGCGCGGCATCACCGTCGACGAACTGCTGGGATTCCGCGACGGCATCCTGGAGACAGGTGTGCCCGTACCCCTCGACTGCGACCGCTACATCGACGTCGTAGGCACCGGCGGCGACCGCAAGAACACCTTCAACATATCGACCACCTCGTGCTTCGTCATTGCCGGCGCCGGCTATAAGGTAGCCAAGCACGGCAACTATGCCGCCACTTCGACCAGCGGTGCCTCGAACGTCATTGCCAATCACGGCGTGAAGTTCACCGACGACATCGACCGCCTGAACCGCTGTATCAACGAGGTGGGCATCGTCTACCTGCACGCACAGCTGTTTGCACGTGCCATGAAATTCGTCGGTCCCATCCGCAAGGCACTGCCTTTCCCCACATTCTTCAACCTGCTGGGGCCCATCGTGAACCCCTCGCAGCCACAATGTCAGCTGCTGGGCGTAGCCAACCTCGACCAGATGCGCCTCTACTCAAACGTTTACCAAAAGATTGGCATCGACTACGGCATCGTGAACAGCATCGACGGCTACGACGAGATTTCGCTTACCAGCGACTTTAAAGTGACCACCAACAACTACGAGCGCATCTTCTCGCCTGCCGACCTGAAATTCGAAAAGGCAAAGCCCGAGGAGTTGCAGGCAGGAGCCAACGAGACCGAAGCCAAGGAGATTTTCGATGCCGTGCTTGAGAACCGTTGTCTGCCCGCCCAGAAACACATTGTGCTGGCCAATGCTGCCTTCGGCATCCAAGTGTTGGAGAAAGGGCAGAAGAGCATAGATGAATGTGTGGAGATAGCCCGCGAAAGCATCGACAGCGGTGCCGCCCTGCGTACCTTCAAGAAGTTCGTCGAGCTGAACTCGTGATAACGATAAAACGGAATAACGTGATAACGGAATTACGTCATAACGATAAAGAATATGCAAGACATCCTACAGGAAATCATGGCACATAAACGCCTGGAGCTGGAGCGGATGCGAGCCAGAAAGCCATCCATGCGCGAGGCTCTGCTCAACTCACCTACCGGCATCATCGCCGAGTTCAAACGCCGCTCACCGTCAAAGGGATGGATCAAGGAGGAAGGACTCGCTACTGAGATACCTCTGAGCTATCAGCAGAACGGCGCTGCCGCACTCTCTATCCTCACCGACAAAAAATACTTCGGCGGACACGATGATTTCGTGCGCGCGGCACGCCGGTCGGGCGTCACCCTTCCAATCCTCTACAAGAACTTTGTTGTCGACGAGATGCAACTTTACGAAGCATGCCTCTGCGGTGCCAGTGCCGTGCTGCTCATTGCCGCCTGCCTGACCAAGCAGGCATGCAAGATGTTGCTGGATCAAGCCCACTCACTGGGACTGGAGGTACTGCTGGAAATGCACGACGAAGCCGAGCTGGAGTATGCTGACTTGGAGCCTGACATGTGCGGCATCAACAACCGCCACTTAGGGTCGTTCGTCACCGATGTAGAGACCTCGTTCCGTCTGGCCGATAGGCTCCCTAAAGAGTCTTTACTAGTCAGTGAAAGCGGACTATCGAACCCGCAAACAATCAAGGAGTTACGAAGCATTGGATTTCGTGGCTTCCTGATTGGAGAAACCTTTATGCGCGATGTAAATCCGGGCTTAGCCCTCAAACAGTTTATCGAAAGAATATGAGTCCATTGAAAATCAAGGTCTGCGGCATGCGCGACGGCGAGAACATCCGCGAGGTTGTGAATCTCGGTGTCGATTATATCGGCATGATCTTTTGGGCAAAGTCGCCCCGCAACGTCACGATGATTCCCACACATGCCGGCATCATCCCCGACAGAGGTAGCCTCTCTGTCCTTCCCTCACAGCCCTCATCTCACACCAAGCATCGCTCACCCCGCAGCGTGGGCGTGTTCGTCGACGAAATGGCGCAGAACATTATCACCAGAGTGGTTAACTTCAAACTCGACGTCGTCCAGCTACACGGCCACGAGACACCCACACTGATACGAAACCTACGCGCCACACTCGACCCTGACATCCGGCCAGGCATACAGATGTGGAAGGCCATCAGCATCAGCAATGCCGACGACCTCGCAGAATGCAAGACCTATGAAGACTGCGTGGATGCCTTCGTCTTCGATACGAGATGCGCCAGTATGGGCGGCAGCGGACAGCAGTTCGACTGGAGCATACTCGATGCCTATGAGGGTCAGAAGCCCTTTCTGCTGAGTGGCGGTATCGGGCCCGATGATGCCCCGCGCATCAAGGCCTTCCATCATCCCCAGTGCATGGGCATCGACCTCAACTCTCGCTTCGAGACTGCCCCGGGCATCAAAGACATAGAACTATTAACCGCATTTTTAAGTCAATTATGAACAAGATAACCCAACTATTCAGCGAGACAAACGACAAACGCAAGTTGCTCTCACTCTATTTCTGCGCTGGTGCTCCCACCCTGGAAGGCACCGCCGACACCATCCTGACCATGCAGCGCCGAGGCATCGACATGATTGAGGTTGGAATCCCATTCAGCGACCCCATGGCAGACGGTCCCGTCATCCAGGATGCCGCCACGAAAGCCTTGAAGAACGGCATGACACTGCGCACACTGTTCAACCAGATCGCAGCCATCCGCCAGCAAGTCAACATCCCCCTGCTACTCATGGGCTACCTGAACCCCATCATGCAGTATGGAATTGAGCCTTTCTGCCAGTCGTGCGTAGACAGCGGTATTAGCGGCATGATTATCCCCGATCTGCCTTTCAAGGACTACCTGGAAGAGGTGAAGCCCGTGGCCGACCGATACGGGCTGAAAGTCATCATGCTCATCACCCCAGAGACGAGCGAGGAGCGAATCCGCTTCATCGACGACCACACCGACGGTTTTATCTATATGGTGTCGAGTGCCGCCACGACTGGTGCCCAGCAGAGCTTCGACGCACAAAAGCAGGCCTACTTCCAGCGTATCAACGCGATGAACCTGCGCAATCCGCGCATGATTGGCTTCGGCATCAGCAACAAGCAGACACTGGAGTCGGCCCAGGAGAACGCCGCCGGAGCCATCATCGGTTCAAAGTTCGTCACCCTGCTCGACGAAGAGCACAATGCCGACCGTGCCCTCGACCGTCTGTTTGAAGCGCTGGCTAAATAGTTCACATTCTGAGGCCAATATATTTGGAGATTTGAAAAAATCTTCGTATCTTTGCCGCGTGAAAGACTAAAGCTATTAAAATGAATCAGAAGACACTATTATCCGTGCTGTTCGCGCTGCTGACACCTGCCCTGTCGTTGGCCATTGGCTGGGACGAAGGAAAGTACCGGCAGATAGAGCAGAGCATTCAGCAGCCTCAGATCAGCGGTAAAGACTACAACATCCAGAAGTTTGGGGCCAAGCCAGACGCATCGGCTGCAGACAACCAAAAGGCCATACAGAAGGCCATTGACCGCTGCTCGAAAAAAGGCGGTGGCCGCGTCATCGTGCCCGCCGGCATGACCTTCGAGACAGGAGCCGTCAACCTGAAGAGCCATGTGAACCTCGTCATTGAGGAGGGTGCTGTGCTGCGCTTCGCCTTCCAGCCCAACCTCTACCCCATCGTAGAGACATCGTGGGAGGGACTCGACTGCTACAACCTTTCCCCCTGCATCTATGCGTTTCAGCAGACCGACATTGCCATCACAGGCATGGGCACCATTGACGGTGGCGGCTCACGCCAGGCATGGTGGCCATGGTGTGGTGCCGACCGTTTTGGATGGCGTCCCGGCATCATCACGCAAAAGACTGAGGCCCGTCCACGCCTGCTGAAGAATGGTGAGGACGGCGTGCCCATGACCGACGAACAGGGGCAGCCCACCAAGGAGCGCACCTTCGGTCCGAAGGACGGCCTGCGCCCTCAGTTGGTCAGTTTTAACCAGTGCCAGCGCATCCTGATTGAGGGAGTCACACTGCTCGATTCGCCTTTCTGGGTCATTCATCCCCTGAAGTCGCAGGACGTCACCGTGCGCGGCGTGCACATCAACAATGACGGACCTAACGGCGACGGCTGCGACCCTGAGTCGTGCGACCGCGTGCTCATTGAAGACTGCTTCTTCAATACCGGCGACGACTGTATAGCCATCAAGAGCGGACGCAACCGAGACGGCCGCGAGCGGGCCATGCCCTCGCAGAACATCATCATCCGGCGCTGTGAGATGAAGAACGGACACGGCGGCGTGGTCATTGGCAGCGAAATTTCCGGCGGTGCCAAAAACATCTTTGCCCACGACTGTGTGATGGACTCACCCAGTCTGGAACGCGTGTTGCGCATCAAGACCAACTCCTGTCGCGGCGGCATCATCGAGGACATCTTTGTCAAAGATATCAAGGTGGGCCAGTGCGCTGAGAGTGTGCTGAAGATCAACCTGGACTACGAGCACAACGAGGTGTGCTGTCGAGGCAACTACCCCACCGTGCGCAATGTACTCATGGAGAACGTCACCTGCCAGAAGTCACGCTACGGCGTACAGGTTATCGGACTTGAAGAGGACACCTTTATTAATAATATCACCGTCAGAAACTGCCGTTTCAATGGTGTGCAGCAAGGCAACACCATCACTGGCAAGACCAGCGACATCACCTTCGACCGCCTCTACATCAATGGCGGACTCTCGCTGCTAAAGATGCCCTACAAGCACTACTCTGAGTGGATGACGCGCTCCGAGATGCAACGCACGCCAAAAAGTTTTATGCTCGACTTCGCTACCCGACCAAAATGGAGCTACGTGATGGGCATCGAGCTTGAGGGTATGCTCGACACCTACCTGCGCTACGGCGGTCAGGACATCCTGGACTACTGCAAGCTCTACACCGACACGATGATCAATGCGCAGGGCGAGATTCGCGGCTATAACCTGCTCGACTACAACCTCGATAACATCCGCACCGGACATTTTGTCACACGGATGTACCAGCAACAACCCGAACCAAAGAACCTGCTGGCCATGCAGACGCTGATGAAGCAGCTGCTGCAACAGCCGCGCACCGTGACCGACCGTGTCTATTGGCATAAGGCAATCTATGCCTATCAGGTATGGCTCGACGGCATCTTCATGGGACTGCCCTTCCGCTGCCTCACCGCTCCCATCACGGAGAAGAAAGTCGCCGACATCACCGCCATCTACGACGATGCCGTCAATCAGCTGCAGATCACCTACGACCGCACCTTCGACCCCAAGACCGGCCTCAACCGCCATGCCTACGACGAAAACCGCAACATGTTCTGGGCCGATAAGGAGACAGGTCTGTCGCAGCACTGCTGGGGCCGCGCCCAGGGGTGGTACACCATGGCACTCATCGAGATTCTTGATGCCGTGCCCAATGACTACGCCCGTCGGCCACAGCTCATCGAACTGCTCCGCAAGGACCTCGATGCCGTTATCCGCTGGCAGGACAAGCCGACGGGCGTGTGGTATCAGGTGATGGACTCCCCCGGTCGCGAGGGCAACTACCTGGAGAGCACCTGCTCGTCGATGTTTGCCTACGCCCTGCTCAAAGCCTACCGCAAGGGCTATCTGGGTGCCAAGTACCGCGATGCAGGCATCAAGGCCTATCGCGGCATCGTCAACCACTTCATCCGCATCGATGACGACGGCACCATCTCGCTCACTAACTGCTGCGCCGTGGCAGGCTTGGGACCTGGCATTAGTCCGCAGGTCGAGGCTGCGCTGAAGAGCATCAACCCCAAGGCCAAAGCCAAGGAGAACACCCGTCGCGACGGCTCGTATGCCTACTACCTCTCCGAGCAAATACGCGACAATGACGCCAAGGGCCTTGGTCCCTTTATCTGGGCTTCGCTCGAGATGGAACGGATGGGCTTTACCACTGAAAATCTGATGCAGCCCATAGATCGCCATGCCGTCACCAACCGCAACAACCCCGTCATCACCAAGGCCGACCCGCTGGCATCGCTCACTGTGGGCAATGGGCACTTTGCCACCACCGTCGACGTCACAGGCATGCAGAGCTACCCTTTTGAGTATGAGGCAGGTGTGCCCCTGACAACCATGTCCGACTGGGGATGGCATAAGTTCGAAAACACCAAAGGCCTGACCCCGCACGACACCGAGAAAGCATTTGACCTGGGGCATGGCCATCCCGAGGTATATGCTGTAGAATATAAAGCCTCCAAGGGCGATGCAGCCCGGAATGTGGCTGCCACTGAGTTTTTTCGCGTTAATCCCCACCGGCTGAACCTCGGTATCATCGGTCTGCAACTGACCGATGCCAAAGGCAACAGCCTGCCCCTGGCATCGCTCACCAACATCCGGCAGGAACTGAAACTCTATGATGGTCTGATTGAGAGCAACTTTTTTGCCGACGGACAGCCTGTGGAGGTGACCACCGCAGCCCTTATGAACCGGGATGCCCTGCTCTGGCGTATAAAGACGCCCCTTCTGAAAGCAGGGCGAGCCACCGTCCGCATCCGCATGCCCTACCCCACGGGCCGCCATGCCGATGCCGCCACCGAGCTCGACAAGAACGAAGGCCACACCTCGCGCATCATCCTCAACGACATGACGTCGGCCATCATCGAGCATACCATCGACAGCACATGTTACTACCTGAAGCTTAACTGGGCCGGCAAAGCTACCTTCGAGCGGCTGGGTGCCCACGACTTCCAGCTCACCGCCGAAGGCGACGTACTGGCTTTCAAGGCCGAATATGCGCAGCAGGCACCCTACCAAGTCGATGCCCGTCAGAACTATATCCCCGAGACCGCACTCGTCTACGACCAGGAACTCAGGGCTGTCCTCAAGGGCTGGAACCGTTGGTGGCAGCAGGGGGCCATTGCTGACTTCTCGGCCTGCACCGACCCGCGAGCCCGCGAGCTGGAGCGCCGCGTGGTGCTCAGCCAGTACCTCACACAGGTGAACTGTGCCAACTGTCTGCCGCCGCAGGAGACAGGACTCACCTACAACTCCTGGTTCGGACGCCCACATCTGGAGATGACGTGGTGGCACATGGTCGACTTCGCTCTTTGGAACCGTCCTAAGACGATAGCCACCGTTCTCGACTGGTACAATCAGGTGGCCTACCCCGTAGCGCGTCAGATTGCACAGCGTCAAGGGTTCAAGGGTGTCCGCTGGATGAAGATGACCGACCCCTGGGCAGGCGAGGCCCCGTCGAACACGGGTTCGTTCCTCATCTGGCAGCAACCACATTATATATATATGGCTGAGGAGATGTATCGCGCCAACCCTACTGCCGAGACCCTTGCCAAATACGGACAGCAGGTTGAGGAGACCGCCCTCTTCATGGCCGACTTCGTGAGCTCCCGAAAGTCTAATAAGACCCAGAAGTCCTACTTTCTCCAAGGAGCCACCGCCATGCAAGAGTCGATGTCCAAAGACTTTTCTTACAACCACCCCTTCGAACTGGCCTACTGGCAGTATGGCCTCAGCATTGCCAATCTGTGGCGTGAGCGTCAGGGCAAGCTCCGCCATGCAGAGTGGGACGACATCTGTATCCACCTCACACCCCTGCCTGAGGCTAGCGGCATCTACACCGCTGGTCTGCCCAAGGGCAAGACTACCAGTCTGAAGAGCTTCGACCCCTTCGATACCGTAGCTTCTGGCACCCAACCCGCAGTCTCAACAGAGACCTTTGCCGAGAAGTGCCGCAACGACCACCCCGCCGTGCTGGGAGCCTGCGGCCTGCTGCCTATCAGCTCCATTCACCCGCTCTACTCCCAGGATAAGATGACCAAAACCCTCGACTGGGTGATGCAAAACTGGAACTGGGCCACCACTTGGGGCTGGGACTACGGCATGACGGCGATGGCGGCCGCCCGTCTAGGACAGCCCGAGACGGCACTGAAAGCCCTGCTCATCGACACGCAGAAGAACACCTATCTCGTCAGCGGTCACAACTTCCAAACCGCCGACCGTCTGCGTCTCTACCTTCCAGGCAATGGTGCCCTGCTTACGGCTGTCGCCATGATGTGTGCCGGCTGGGACGGCTGCACACAGCCCCATAACCCAGGCTTCCCCCTGGACGGAACATGGAACGTGCGCTGGGAGGGCCTGCAACGTATGCAATAACAAAAAAACAAGAATAGACCATGAACAAGAAAGAATTCAGCCGATGGATGATGGCAGCAAGTCTGTCATGCCTCATTTGTCTTTTATCCTTTAGCAACGCAGTTGCGCAGTCAGTCCCCGCCTTCCCCGGAGCCGAGGGCCATGGACGCTACGTCACCGGCGGACGCGGCGGCGAAGTACGCCATGTCACCACCCTCATCGACGATGGCAGCACCTCTACCAAAGGCACCCTGCGCTGGGCCGTCAACGGCAACGCCAAGAAGATTGTGGTATTCGACGTGGGCGGCATCATCGAACTCACCAAGGATCTGGACATAGGCCAGAACACCACCATTGCCGGACAGACGGCTCCCGCACCGGGCATCACCCTGCGCTACTACACCGTGCGCCCTAAAGCCAACAACATCATCCGCTTCATCCGCATACGCCGCGGCGAAGAGAAGAATGTGAACGATGGTGCTGACGCTACCTGGCAGCGCGAGACCGACGGCATCGTGCTCGACCACTGCTCGTTCTCGTGGTCTATCGACGAGTTGGCTTCGTTCTACGACAACGCCCACTTCACCATGCAGTGGTGCGCCATGGGCGAGGCCCTGGCCAACCCCGGACACTCCAAGGGCGAGCACAGCTACGGCGGCATCTGGGGCGGCAAGGGCGCATCGTTCCACCACAATTTCCTCTGCCACATGCAAAACCGCGTGCCTCGTTTCTGCGGCGCACGCTATGGATGGACAGGCTACGACCAGACCGCATACAGCAGTCCTATTGAAGCAGAGATTGTGGACTTCCGCAACTGCGTCATGTACAACTGGGGCAACGGCAACGGCTGCTACGGCGGCACGGGCGGCGGCAACGTCAACATCGTGAACAACTACTACAAGGCAGGACCAGCCACCTCCAACAAGACACGTGTCACCGAGATTTCGGTGGCCAGCTCCAGCAATGCCAGCGGCTCGGCCTATATGGGCTACTGCTCACGCTACTATATCAACGGTAACTACGTCACCGCTGCCAGCAATCCTGCCAACTATGACTGGTCGGGAGTCATCTACGACAGCGGCACCTCCACCATCAACGGCGAACGCTACTGTCCCGATGCCAACCATCTCTACGGCTCTGGCGTCACCTACGTCAAGAACTCCAGTGGCGTGGACTGCGTGAAGATCAAGCTCGACGCACCCGTCGCCACCGGTGAGGTGACTACCCACACTGCCCAGCAGGCCTATGCGAAGGTACTGGACTACTGCGGCGCCTCACTGCACCGCGATGGTGTGGATGAACGCTATTTTCAGGAAGCCAAGGACGGAGAAACCCACTATATCGGCTCGGCCACCAAGACTGGCGAAGGCAAGACCATCACCCACCGCAAGGGCATCATCGACTTCGTGAAGGACCAGGGCACCTATACCCTGGAGTCGACTGCCCGTCCCAGCGGCTTCGACACCGATGGCGACGGCATGCCTGACGAATGGGAGACTGACAACGGCCTCAACCCCAACAGCGCTGCCGACGGCCAGACCTACACGCTAGACAACGAGAAGCAGTGGTACACCAACCTGGAAGTCTATCTCAGTTCACTCGTCGAGGACATCATGAAGGCTGGCAATGCCGATGCCTTGAGTGCTGTCGACGAATACTACCCTGCCTGCAACAAGAGCAGCGGCATCACAGAAATCCCTGTCACTCTCAGCCGTTCTCTAGACAGTTACACGCTGAACGGCGTGCGTATCTCGCACCCCACCCGCAAGGGCATCTACATCCAGAATGGCAAGAAGTACGTGGTACGATAATCATATTTGGACGAATTTGCCACATACCTATCATCTACGGGGCGTTCAGGAACAAATCATAGCTATGTTTTCCCTGTGGGCTCGCCCTTCAGGATGGGCAGGGAGATGTGGTAACGAACGGCCAGGAAGCGGATGAGGCAGGTGACGGCGAAGCTTACCACAGCCGTGATTCCCACGGGAACACCCAGTTCGATGCCGCCCCAGTAGGCCAGTCCGCCGATGACGCAGGCCATGGCATATATCTCCTTATGGAAGATGACGGGCTCGTTGTTGAGCAGCACATCGCGGATGACACCGCCTGCCGATCCAGTGATACAGCCCATGATGATGGCTACCCAGAAGGCCTGTCCAGCATCGAGGCTACGCTGTATGCCTGCGATGGTAAAGAGGGCCAATCCGAAGGTGTCGAACACAAACCACGCATTCTTCAGCGGCTCCATCCATCGGCCCAGAAAAGCCACGGTTAGCAGAGCCACCGCCGTACATATCATATAAATAGGTGTAGTCATCCAGAAGATGGGCACGTCGAGGATGACGTCGCGGATGGTCCCCCCGCCGATGGCTACGGCAATGCCGCACACATAACCGCCAAACCAGTCGAAGTGCTTGGCTGCTGCATGGCGTATGCCCGAGATAGCAAAGGCAAAGGTACCCAGCAGTTCGATGACCTTGATGATGATATCCTGATTCATAGCTACTTGCATTTTGGCCGCAAAGGTAGCCTTTTTATGAGAAACTGCAAAATGTTTTGATATTTTTCTTGAAAAGATGATGAGATTTCAAGTTTTTTTCATATCTTTGCAGCAATCTTTTACTGGTATCAACTATAAACCGGCTAAACCTTATGAGACGAATAAACCTATGTGCCTGCCTGATACTGCTGACAGCAGCTATATGCCTTAGCCTTTCGTGCCAAGGCAATGCTGCCTACGAGGAGAGTCCCCTGGCCAGGCAACTGGGCTTTTCGAAACAGAATCCGCTCATCATAGGATTGGATGCCGACTATCCTCCATTAGAATATGTGAACAGCAACGGCACGCCCGCCGGCTACGACGTGGAGTTTACCACAGAACTGATGCACCGACTGGGCATACCCTTCACCTACCATCCCAACTCATGGGAGAACATCGCCCCCGACGTGCTGCACGGGAAGGTAGACCTGGGCATGATGATTTATTCGCCCTACCGGAAGGACAGCACCAACTATTCGCGAGCCGTGTTCCGCCTTTATTACCAAGTGGTGTACCCCCGAACCATCGGCGACGAGCGCTTCGACTTCCGCAACCTGGAAGGCAAGCGCATTGCCTACATGAACTCGCGGCCTGTGGGCGAGTTGCTGGAAAGCGAAGGAGCCGTCAAACACAGCGTCACCAACCTAGATCAGGCGTTCTGCGAATTGGTGGATGGTAAATACGATGCCGTCATCTGCTACCGCTATCAGGCAAAATACCTGATAGGCCTGCACCAGTTTACCCAGCTGGCGACCGATGAGATCTCGCTGCCGCCGCGCGAATACTGCTACGTGAGCCATAGCAAGCGACTCATAGAGGTGATTGACCACGAGTTGCTTGAGATGGAGCAAGAAGGCGTGACCGATGACATCTACGAGATCAAGTCATCGTTCGACAAGACCATCATCCCCACATGGGTGTGGTATCTGATTGTGGCCTTGGCCTTCGTATCGCTGATTGTCATCATCATCGTCTATCACTACCGAAACAGGGAGATGAGGCGAGCCCAGGAGAAGGCCCAGGAATCGGACCGAATGAAGTCGGCCTTCATTCAGAACATGACCCACCAGATACGCACGCCGCTGAACATCGTGACGGGCTTTGCGCAGGTGATCCACAGCGAATACCAGAACATTTCACACGACGAGATGAAGATGATGGTGGACAACATGATGAGCAGCACCAACACCATCACCAGCATTGTAGACCAGCTGTTGGAACTGTCGATACAGCAGAGCCGCCAGCACATTGATAAGAACGACTATGTGGGCTGCAACTTCCTGTGCCGCGAGGCGGTGAAGGGTCTGACGCTGCAACATCCCGACAAGGTGAAGATAGATATTGAGACGGCTGTGACTGACAACCTGCGCATAAAAACCAACAAGGACTGCCTGATGAAGATCCTGCACGAGCTGCTGGTTAATTCCGACAAATTCACCAAGGAGGGAAGCATTGTGGTGGGATGCGAGCAGACAGACGACCACACCGTCTGCTTCAGCGTCAGCGACACAGGACCTGGCGTGCCCGAAGCAGAGCGCAACCATATATTCGAACAGTTTGTGAAGTTAGACGACTTCACCGACGGGCTGGGACTGGGACTTACCATCTGCCGCAACACGGCGCGGCTGCTGGGAGGCGACATACGCCTTGACGACAAATACACCGGCGGCTCGCGCTTCCTGATCACCATGCCATTATAACAGGATTCCCCGAAGCGCTTCTCCAGTTATTCCTCAAAGCGCTTTCCCCAATAGTTCACCATGCGCTGATAGAGTTTCTCTTCGGCAGGGTTGTGCTGTCCGTGCCACAAACGGCGGTCTTTCAGCTCGTCGGGCATATACTGCTGCTCAGTGAAATGTCCGGGATAATCGTGCGGATACTTATATCCGTCGTGATAGCCAAGTTCCTTCATCAGCTGCGTAGGCGCATTGCGGATGGGCAGGGGCACGGGCTGATTGCCCGTTTCGCGCACCAAGGCCAGAGCCGCATCGATGCCCAAATAGGCTGAGTTGCTCTTGGGCGATGTGGCCAGATAGACGGCACACTCGGCAAGGGCGATGCGCGCCTCGGGCCATCCTATCTTCATCACCGTGTCGAAGGCAGCATTAGCCAGCAGCAACGCATTGGGATTGGCCAAGCCGATGTCCTCGGAGGCCGAGATCACCATGCGACGGGCGATGAACTGCGGGTCTTCCCCACCCTCTATCATACGCGCCATCCAGTAGAGGGCCGCATCGGGGTCGCTGCCGCGGATGCTCTTGATGAAGGCCGAGATGATGTCGTAGTGCATCTCGCCGTCTTTGTCGTAAGCCAGCGGGTTCTGCTGTAGGCGGGCCTCGACGAGTGAATCGGTAATCACCACCTTGCCACTCTCCGACTCTACCACCAGCTCCAGTATGTTCAGCAACTTGCGGGCATCCCCGCCACTATAGCGCAACAGGGCACCCGTCTCCTTCAACTCTATCTGGCGCTCCTTCAGAATAAGGTCAGTAGTGACGGCACGCTCCAGCAACTTCAGTAGGTCGGCCTTCTCCAGCGACTTCAGTACATAAAGCTGACAGCGGGACAGCAACGGACGGATGACCTCGAACGAGGGATTCTCGGTGGTGGCACCTATCAGCGTCACTACGCCCCGCTCCACAGCCCCCAGCAGCGAATCCTGCTGCGACTTCGAAAAACGGTGAATCTCGTCTATAAATAAAATAGGTGAGGCCTCGTTGAAGAAGCGCACCTTCTGTGCCTTGTCAATCACATCGCGCACATCTTTCACACCGCTGGTCACAGCCGAGAGCGTATAGAAGGGTGTCTCAAGCCGATGCGCTATGATCTGCGCCAGCGTGGTCTTGCCCACGCCCGGCGGTCCCCAGAGAATAAACGACGAAATGTGTCCGGAGTCAATCATTCTCCGGAGTACAGCCCCCTCGCCTACCAAATGCTGCTGACCAATATAGTCATCGAGCGTGCGGGGCCTGAGTCGTTCTGCCAATGGTTCCGACATAAATCGCCGGCAAAGTTACGAATAAACTGCCAAAAAGCCAAATGTTACAAAAAAAAACATCATTCTTCATACATAATTCATATTTATTTCCTATCTTTGCACCCATAAACATGTCATAACAAGCATACACTATGGAACAACAAACTGAAAAGAAAGCACTTACCATTAAGACCTTGACAAAAAGCAATGTGTGGGATGTGCAAGAGAACGATATCTTCCGCATGTGGGAAGGAGCTGACAAAGATAGCGAGGTGAAGGAAAACGTACGACACTTCGTAGACATCATACGCTCGGCTTTCATGATTGAGGAGGTAACCAGCGACTCGCAGATCGTCAAGACCAAATATGAAAAGCAGGGCTACAAGGTAGGGCAGGTGCGACTGGACGAAAACCAGAAAATCACTTGGGCCATCAAGAAGCGTCCCATCATGCGAGTGACCGACCTGACATACGAGAACATACGGCACATCACGGCAGCCAAACTCATTGAGGTCCTCGACCGCAACTTTGGCGGCGGATGGGACTCTCTGTCTCAGAGCATCAAGGACATCATTGAAAGCGGCTTCGACATCTCGACCACCACTCTGCCCAAAGACCGCCTGCACAAGAAGGGCGGACTCTACGAGAAGAAGATGGAGGATGGTTTCGAAGTGCTCGAAGTGGCCAAGGGCTCGTGGGTAGAGGCCATCTTTGCAAAGGTAAAGCCTGAAGCCGAAAAGCCCCGCATGAAGTTCAACTCGTACAGCAGCGACGAAGAGGGCGACGATGATGAAGATGTGGAGATTGAAGACAACTACAACAAGCCCGACGAGGACGATGTAGAGATAGAAGACCCCAACGACGAGGACATCACGGAAGACAACTACTCGACGATGATGGACCTGGGAAGCGGCGATCCTGACGAGGAGGCCGAGAACCTGACAGAATACGGTGATGAGTAAAAAGCACAGATGGCAACGATGGTAAGAAAGATAGTGTGCCCCAACTGCACTGGGATTTTCGAAGTGAGCAACCAGACAGGTGCCACTGCAATGGAAGTGACATGTCCCCAATGTGCAGCACGGCTGAGGGTCAAGTTCCTGGCGGTGCAACAGCAGCCAAACTTTGACGACCAGGAGACGCAACTGGACATTCCCCCCATACCGCAAGTCAAACGGTTCAGACTGAATGTCGGAGGCACCACATACAATCTGCAAAGCGGCCAAAACACCATCGGACGCATGGCCACCTCGTCGGAGGCATCGCTACAGATTGCCACCGACAGCCGTAAGATGAGCAGAATGCACGCCAGGATCGTGGTCTATCAGACAGAAGACTCGCATGCTGTGCTGAGCAACTGGCACAACAAGAACACCACTGCCGTGAACGATGTCGCCGTGAACGAAAGCGACAACATCGTGCTGCACCCTGGCGACAAAATCACCATGGGCGACGTGAACATGACATTTGAAGCATATTAACAACGATTACTGCTAACAGACATCACTATGAAATATCAATTGTATAAGCCACAGGCCATCAACGAACTCGGAGGCCGCAAGAACCAGGAAGACTCCATATACCCACTGATGGGCGAGGCTGCCGAGGACAACCGCGTGTTTGTGGTGTGCGACGGCATGGGAGGCATGGACAAGGGCGAGGTGGCCAGCGAGGCCGTCTGCAAAACCATCGGACGTGTGGCCGAGCAAATCCTGAAGACCACCGGTACCTTCAAGGACGAAGACCTGCAACACTGCCTACAGGAAGCCTACAACGCCTTGGATGCTGCCGACGTGATGCACGAGGGCACCATGGGCACCACCATGACTTTTCTTTGCATGCATAGTAAAGGATGTTTGGTAGCACATATCGGCGACAGCCGCATTTATCACCTGCGCCCTTCGCTGGGAGCCGACAAAGGCGTGCTCTACCGTTCGCGCGACCATTCGCTAGTGCAGCAACTCTATGAGCTGGGCGAGATCAGCTATAACGAGATGGGCACCTCGCCCAGAAAGAATATCATACTGCGTGCCATGCAGCCCTATCAGGAGCAGCGCACCAAGGCCACGCTGGCCCATATCACCGACGTGCAGCCAGACGACTATTTCTATCTATGCACCGACGGCATGCTGGAAAGAATGGAGGACGATGAGATTATGAGCATCGTAGGCCATGCCACCATGTCCGATGAAGAAAAGAAAAATGAACTCATTGCACGCACGGTGGGCAATGCCGACAACCACTCGGCCTATCTGATTAAGGTAAAGGATGTCATATCCGAACCTGCAGACAAAGATTTGAAAGGCGACGAAGAACAGCTGCGTGCCAAGAACAAATGCCTGAACGACCAGCGCAAGGATGTGGCGTGGAGCGAAGAAGAGAGTGCACCAGCGCCTATGCCGCCCGTAGAGGAAGACACGACAGAGACCACCCATGCCGCCCCGAAGCAAACCAAGAAAAGAGCATCGCGGAAGCCCATCCCTGTGAAGTCGGGTCATAAGACCACCCTGATATCCCTGTTTATCTCTGCCGTAGCCTTGGTAGCGGGCATCATCATGGGGATTCTGCTGTTTATTGTATTTCCCTAAACCACTTTTCAAACCATGTATGAATTAGAGCAAGGCAGCACGCTGCAAGGAGGAAAATATCGCATCGAAGGTATCCTGGGCCGTGGAGGCTTCGGCATCACCTATCGCGGTTCTACCACTGCCAAGATATCGGGAGAACTGGGAGAGATGACGGTGAAGACACCCGTTGCCATCAAGGAGTTCTTTATGAACACCTTGAACGCACGCGACAACAGCGGTGTAGTGACTTCGCCCACACAGGGCAGTCAGGAGCAAGTAGAGCAGTTTCGCAACAAATTCATCCGCGAGGCCCGCAACCTGGCTGACATGCGGCACAAGAACATTATCAACGTATCGGACGTGTTCGAGGAAAACGGTACCGTGTACTATGTGATGCGCTACCTCTCCGGCGGTTCACTCACCGACAAGGTTAAGCAACAGGGACGCCTCTCCGAGACAGAAGCCGTCAACTACATCCGGCAAATCGGAGCCGCCCTGGAATACCTGCACAGCAGGAAGATGTGCCATCTGGACGTGAAGCCCGGCAACGTGCTTATCAACGACGACGGCGAAGCCACGCTGATAGACTTCGGCATTGCCAAGGTGTTTGGCTCCGACGGACAGGCACTGACCGACTCGCCGGTGACCTACACCACGCACTATGCCCCGCTGGAGCAGTATCAGGGACTACAGGACTTCTCGCCACAGACTGACCTGTACAGTCTTGGTGCCACGCTCTACTTCCTGGTGCTGGGACAAAACCCACCCGTGGCCAGCGAGGTGAACGAGGATGGCATGCGACAGAAGCCAGAGGAACTGTCGGTACAGGTATGGCGCGCCATCGTGGCAGCCATGCAGCCACGGAGGAAAGACCGGCCTGAGAGCATTTCTCTGTGGATGAAGATGCTCGATGGCATCGGCACACCACAGCCCGCCAATAATGATAGTGAAGAGACGGTGGCTCCGACTCCGTCACCTACGTCTGGGGAAGAAACGATTGTGTCGACACAGCCACAGCCTCAGCCACAGCCACAGACGCTGCCGCCCAAGTTTAAGACTCAGCCCAAAGCCCCCTTGCCTCAGAAAAAGAAAGGCTTCAACAAATGGCTACTGTTGATACCCGTGGTACTGTTGGTACTGCTAATTGGTGCCGCAGGAGCCGGCTATGCCATCTATAGTTATCTGCAGAATGCCGACAACGAGCCCGCCGAAGAAATACTGCAGCCTATAGCCATCGGTACGGGGCAGGCTATCAGCATGCTTGACGAGCCAGACCTTTCGCTGAGTAAGATTCAGGAGGTGGAGCGCAATGCAGCCCACGACGGCAGCGCCGAGCAGGAGCAGATACTAAAGCAGCGCGTCATTGCCCTGAAACACCTTTATACCGAGTCTTTCCTGACCGATAACCACCGGCTGCAAAGTCTGCGCAACATCTATATGCTGCACTCTACAGAATACTCCGAGCAGCAGCGTCAGGTGATGAAGTGGTTCTTCAACCTGCCACAGTCGCAGCAGGAACAGTTTGAGTTTATCGAAGGCAAAATAGAGAACTTCCAGGATTTCCGCCAGAAAGTGGAGGAAGAGATTGAGAGAAGCGGAAACTAAAGAATAATGTCATACTTAATTTTGCAAGAAACATGAAGAAGATTCTGATTTTTGTTGCCTTGGCAACAGCCTTTACCGCCTGTGGCGGCGGAGGCGGAAATGGAAATTGGCAGGAAGAGCGCGATTCGATTCTGAATGTCAATGAACAGCAGCGCCAGGTTCTTGACGACCTCACATCGTCGCTGATAGAGGTGTCGGCAAGTCTGGATTCTATCGCCGTGGGAGAAGGCATGCTGCGCGATGCCAATGAGGGACCTGTACTCACCAAGCAGCAGATGCTGGAGAATATTGCAGCTTTCAAAGAGACGCTGGCTCAGAACAAAGCGCGCTTGGCAGAGCTGGAACAATCGCTGGCAGGACGCAACGAGCAACTGACGAAACTGAGCAATGTGGTGAAATACCTGAATGGTGAACTGGAGGCTAAAGAAGCACGTATAGCACAACTGGAGGAAGAGCTGAAGAGTGCCAATGCCGACATTGGGCGGATGCGCGACGAGATGGCCAACATGTCTACTACCATCGGATCATTGGAAGAAGAAAACGAGCAGCAGCGCCAGGCCATTGAGTCGCAGGACGCTTCGCTCAACGAGGGTTACTATATCATGGGCACCTCACGCGAACTGAAGAACAAAGGACTGACCTCTGGCGGCAACCTGTTCAAGAAGAAGAAGGTGGAGTTCGACAATATCGACAAGTCGCTCTTCGTGAAAATCGATATTCGCAACACCACACAACTGAACATCCCCAGCAAGAAGGCGAAGATTCTGACAGGCGCTCCTGCCGACTCCTACAGCATTATCCGTAACGGCGACAGCAGCGTACTGCAAATCACCAATCCCACGCGCTTCTGGAGCGTGAGCCGCTACCTGATTATTGAAATAGACTGAAATTGACACTACCGTAGGCGCGATGCTCCACAAAACGGGGATGCGCCTCGAAGTTGTGATCCTTGCCATGTTCGAGCACGAAAAGGCCGCCTTCCTTCAGAAGACCCTTTTCAAAAACCAGCTCGGGGATGGCAGGGATTTCTTTTAACGCATAGGGAGGATCGGCAAAGATGAAGTCGAACTGCTGATGACAGCCCTTCAAAAAGCGAAACACATCGGCACGCAGAGGGATACACGCTGTGGTACCAAGACTCTTCACACAGTTAGAGATGAAGCGATGGTGATCGCGGTCAAGTTCCACGCTAACCACCTGACCGCAGCCACGCGACACCAGTTCCAACGAGATGCTACCAGTGCCCGAGAAAAGATCAAGCGCCACGGCCTGATCGAAATCCACGTATTTAATCAGCACGTTGAAGATATTCTCCTTGGCAAAATCGGTCGTAGGACGTGCCTTGAAAGTACGGGGAACATCGAAGTGACGCCCCTTATATATGCCTGTAATGATTCTCATCGACCTTTCACGTATAACGTCTGCAAATCGTAAGGCATAGACTTTATCTCCGTCACACAATGCCGGTTGAAATCAGCCACGGGATTAATGACATATGGCTTCTGCAAATACTTCTTCAGCTCGGAAACAAGCCACTCCTGTTCTGGGATATCGCCTACCAGATGCAGCTCGTCATACTCGGCATCAAGCTGCAACTGATGCCACACATAAAGAAGGAAATAAAGGGCATCGTGCGAACGACCTGCTTCGAACGAATTACAGAACTTAAAGCGGTTTTGCTGAAAACTGAAGACGTCGAGATGCCGTTCATGGAAATATCCGTAAAGTTTGAACCGCGTTCCCGTGAAACTGCGCTGATGCAGATGGCGCCATACCGGCGACACTGCCGTCACCAGACGCACATCCTGGAAATGGTCGTCGACAACCAAACGCAAATCCTTATTCATAGAGAACACGGCCACGGCATTCAGGTCGGGCAACACATTATAGTAGATCAAATCCTGCTCCCTGCCCGGAAAGGCGTGTTGGAACATGGCGTCTTTCAGCTGTTCGTCGAAACTTTCCACAGGCACCATCAGCACGTCGGAGTCCAACAAGATACGTACACGGGGAGGAGGATTAAACAACAAATCGCTATTATTGAAAGCCTCGCGCAGGTTGGCGGCCATCGACACGCCACTCTTCACGACGTATGGTTCATAGATAACACCCTGCCCATCTTCTGTAGGCATGGAGAACGACATGGTGCCTCGCCCTATGCGAATGGTCAGCCGTTGCCGGCTATTGGTGATTTCTGCCATCTTCTTATACAATTTGGGTGCAAAGGTACGAAATAATTCATAATTTGTCGCGTATAATGCATCTTTATTAGAGTTAAAGGGAGTTAAATGAGCTTTGTTTTCATCAGAATAGATGTATCTTTGCACTATGATTCAAGACGAACTAGCCTATAGGGTAAGGACAACATTCGGACACATACCCACCGAAGAGCAGGAGCGTGGCATCAGACTGTTTGCCGAATTCATGACCGACAGGGACGAACACGTGGCAATGATCCTACGCGGTTCGGCAGGCACGGGCAAGACCACGCTGGCGGCTGCCATTGTCAAGGCACTGTCAGCCCTGGAGCAGAAGATGATGCTGCTGGCTCCTACGGGCCGTGCAGCCAAGGTCTTCTCCCTCTATGCTAATCAGCCGGCCTACACCATTCATAGGAAAATATACCGCCAAAAGTCGGCAGCCGACCTGTCGGTGTTCAACCTGAATGTCAACCTGAATACAGACACGCTTTTCATCGTCGACGAGGCATCCATGATCAGCAATGCCGGATTTAGCGATACGTTCGGCTCAGGGTGCCTGCTCGACGACCTGATACAATTCGTATACAGCGGCAAGAACTGCCGGCTGCTGCTCATCGGCGACAAAGCCCAACTGCCACCCGTAGGCGAGGAAGAGAGTCCTGCATTGATGGAGGATGTGCTGCGATGCTACGGTATGAACGTTTATGCTACCGACTTGAACGAGGTGCTCCGGCAAAGTCAGGAATCGGGCATCCTCTATAATGCCACTGCCGTGCGCCAGATGATTACCCACGACGAGATGACGCAACTGCCCAAGATGCACTTGCAGGGCTTTGCGGATATCTTGGCTGTTCCCGGCGACGAACTGATTGAATCACTGGCATCGAGCTACAGCCGTGCAGGCATTGACGAGACCATCGTAGTCACCCGCAGCAACAAGCGGGCCAACATCTACAACCAAGGCATCCGCAACACCGTACTCGACCGCGATGAGGAACTTACCCGAGGCGACCAGTTGATGGTAGTCAAGAACAACTACTATTGGACGGAGACAGAGAAAGCGCCAATGCCGTTCATCGCCAATGGCGACCACTGCGTAGTGCAGCGCGTCAGGAACAAGCAGGAACTCTATGGCTTCCATTTCGCCGATGTCATCCTGCAGTTTCCCGACTACGACAACTACGAGATGACCTGCAAGGTGCTGCTCGACACGCTGACCACCGAGGCCCCTGCACTGACACAGGAACAGCAGAAGCAGCTCTACGACAAAGTGTGGGAAGACTATGCCGACGTGCCCTACAAGGCCGACCGCATCAAGAAGATGAAGACAGACATCTACTACAACGCCCTGCAAATCAAATACGGCTATGCCGTGACCTGTCATAAGGCACAGGGCGGACAGTGGGCGCACGTCTTCATCGACCAAGGCTATATGACGGACGATATGCTGACGCCCGACTATATCCACTGGCTCTATACGGCCTTGACACGTGCCACAGAAAAAGTGTTCCTGGTCAACTGGCCGAAGACACAAATTGAGGACTGAGAACCTCTCAGTTCCCAGTCCTCAATTCTCAATTGTCAATTATCAATTGTCAATTAATAAGTCATCTTCGGCTCAAGTTCCTTAGCCTGGTCAATCATCTTCTGAACTTCCGAAACAGCAGGAACACGTCCGCAGATGTGACGAGCCTCGTTCAGTTCAGCCAGTTTGGGCTGCAGGTTCTCGGCTACACGGTGACGGAACTCTTTTACGGTGTCTACACCGGCAGCCTCAAGCAACTCAGCAAACTGAGGACCTACGCCGCTGATACGGAACAGGTCGGCATGATTAGTCCAGCGCAGAATCAGCTTCTCACTGATACCCGTAGCCTCGGCCAGCTCCTTACGGCCCTTGGGGGCTGCACACTTGTCGAGCAACTCGCTCACCTTATTAATACCTGCGGCCTGCAGCTTCTCTGCATAAACGTCGCCTACACCTTCAATGTCAATAATCTTGTAATCCATAATTTGTTTGGTTTTTAGTTGAAATTAAAAAACTACGGCAAATATACATCAAAAAAAGCAATCTGCCAAACAATTTCGGCATTATTTTGGAAAATGTAACGAAAATTATATGTATCTTTGTCGCCGAAATGGATATCATCAGGTTTTTGAAAGACTGGACGCTGCCTGTGTCTATGGGCACGGGTGCTGCCGTTTATCTGGTTTTCGGTTTCGTGCCGCAGCTGGACGGGGCAGCTTTGCTGTTCGACCCCGTCATGGAGGCCATCCTACCGCTGTTCATGTTTCTGGTGCTGTTCGTCACTTTCTGCAAGGTCGATTTCCACCAGATGCACCCCGTGTGGTGGCACCTGTGGGTAAGCATTTTCAACCTGCTCTTCGTGGGCATCGTGATGGCACTGATACTGATGCTGGCCGCCTCGTCACGCATCACACATCACTCGACACTCATACTATTAGAGGCCCTGCTCATGTGCATCATTGCACCCTGCGCTACGGCAGCAGCAGTGGTGACGCAGAAGTTGGGCGGCTCGCTCGAGCAGATGACCACCTATACGTTTCTTTCCAACTTCCTCACGGTGATGCTGGTTCCTGTGTGTTTCCCCATGATTGAGAAGTCGGCCGACATCTCGTTCTTAACAGCGTTCTTGAAGATTCTCTATCAGGTGATGACTCTGCTGGTAGTACCCATGCTGCTGGCCTATATTGTGAAGCACTATATGCACCGCCTGCACCGCAAGATCATTGCCGTGCGCGACCTCTCGTTCTATCTCTGGGGCTGTTCGCTGATGATTGTCACCGGCACCACAGTGAAAAACATCGTCCATGCCGAGGCTTCCGTGTGGCTGCTTTCTGCCATTGCCTTACTGGGGCTGGTGCTCTGCATCATACAGTTTGCCGTGGGGCGCTTCATCGGTCATTTCTTCGGTCGTACGCAGGAAGCCGGCCAAGCCCTGGGACAGAAGAACACGGCCTTTGCCATCTGGATGGCCTACACCTATCTGAATCCGCTGTCGAGCGTAGGTCCCGGCTGCTACATTCTCTGGCAGAACATTATCAACTCCATAGAGATATGGCAGAAACAGACCAGTCAGGAAGAGGCAGAAAGCAGATCAGTCATGAAGAGGCAGAAAGCAGACTAGTCATAATGCGGGCGGCGTTCTCAGGTGCCCGCTCTGTGCCCAGCCTTCTGCGCACTTCCTCATAGCCGTCCATCATCTGCTGTCGCTCAGGGCCTTGCAGAATCTTCTCCAGTTCCTCTTTCAGGCGCTGCTTCGTAAAGGTGTCGGCCACCAGTTCGGGCACCACCTCACGGTCGGCCACCAGATTGACCAGCGACACATACTTCACCTTTAATATATGTCGGCGCAGCCATCCTATCAGACGGGGGAACGACGTGGCGTAGCACACCACCTGGGGCACATTGAACAGCGAGGTCTCAAGCGTTGCCGTCCCACTGGTGACGAGAGCCGCATGGGCCTCTTTCAGCAGCGGGTAGGTCTGGTTCTTCACCATTTCTACGCCCGTCCCGTTGAGGAACTGCTGATAGTAGGCATCATCGATGCCTGGAGCGCCAGCCACCACAAACCGGTATTCGGGAAAGCTGCGCGACACCTCAATCATTGCAGGCAGGTTATCCTTGATTTCCTGTCGGCGACTGCCAGCCAGCAGCGCAATGAGGGGCTTTCCGCCATCCACCATCCTCTTTCCACCATCCACTATTCCCTTTTCACCATCCACCACTCCCTTTTTAAAGAACTCACTCACCTCGTCGGCCGTAGGATTACCTACGTAGTGAATGGGATAATGGTGCTTCTTCTCAAAGAATTCCACCTCAAAGGGCAAAATGGAGAAGAGTTCGTCAACGTCGCGCCTAATGTTCTTGATGCGGTATTCTTTCCACGCCCATATCTTGGGGGCGATGTAGTAGAATATTTTTGGCTGTTTGCCTTTGGCCGTTTGCTTTTGGCTGTGAACATACTTGGCAATATCGAGGTTGAAGCCAGGATAGTCTATCAGGATCACCGCATCGGGCTGCCAGCGCAGAATGTCACGTTTGGCCTGTTTCATGTTCTTCAGGATGGTGGGCAAGTGCAGCAGTACAGGAATAAAACCCATATAGGCCAACTCACGATAGTGCTTCACCATCGTACCACCAACCGACAACATCATGTCGCCGCCGTAGAAGCGGAACTCGGCATCGGCATCCTGCTTTTTCAGTTCCTGCATCAGGTGCGAGGCATGCAGGTCGCCACTGGCCTCACCGGCTATCAGGTAGTATTTCATCTCTTTTCTGTTGACAGTTACTGTTCCCAGGCTTCTTTCTGGTTCATAAACTCATAGGCCGTCACATCCATGTGCGTGGGGGTGATGGCTACATAGCCGTGCTGCAGAGCCCAGTTGTCGGTGTCTTCTTGCTCTGGCTCGTCGTTACGATAATGCCCCACCATCCACCAGTAGTCGTAACCGCGCGGGTGGTGACACTTCGTGGTTTCATTGCACCATGTGCCGTAAGCCATACGACACACCTTAACCCCCTTGAAGTCTCTCCCCTCACCTTTTTCTTCTATCAAGGGGAAGTTGATGTTCAGACAGATGCCCTTGGGCAGACCTTCGCACAGCACCTTCTCCGTAAACCGCCGTATGTAGGGGCGCAACGGCTCAAAGTCTGCATCGTCGCGATGGTCGCACAGTGAGTAAGCCACGCTGGGGATATATTTCATACAGCCCTCCATAGTCACGCCCATGGTGCCGCTGTAATGGGTGTTCACCGAGCCGTTGTCGCCGTGGTTGATACCGCCAATGACCATGTCAGGCCTGCGATGACAGACATTTGCCAGGGCCATCTTCACACAGTCGACAGGGGTGCCGTTACACGACCATATCTCTACACCCTCGCGCTGTTCCTGCAAAGTCAGTATGAGCGGCTGTGTGGCTGAGAAGGCGCACGAGAAACCCGAACGTGCAGAGTCGGGGGCACAAACTACTATATCGGCCATGTCACAGAGCATGTCCACCAGGCTCTGTATGCCTTTGGCCTGGTAGCCGTCGTCATTAGAAATGAGTATCAGGGGTCTATTTTTCATACAATAATCAATAATTTGGCTGCAAAGATACAAATAATTCTTAATTATTGAGCCTTTATTCTCAATTTTTTAGTACCTTTGCAACCTATTATCAATAGGAGAAAAGATTGAAATGGGAAAAATCATTGCATTAGCAAACCAAAAAGGCGGCGTGGGAAAGACCACGACAACCATTAACTTGGCAGCATCGCTGGCCACCTTGGAAAAGACAGTCCTGGTGGTAGATGCCGATCCTCAGGCCAACGCATCGAGTGGCCTTGGTGTAGACCTGAAAGAGGTCGATTGTTCGCTCTATGAGTGCATCATTAACCATACGGATGTGCGAGAAGCCATCTTCACCACCGACATCGAGGGACTGGACATTATTCCAAGCCACATCGACTTGGTGGGTGCAGAGATAGAGATGCTGAACTTGGACAATCGCGAGCGGGTCATCAAGAAGATGCTCGACCCCATCCGCGATCAGTACGACTATATCCTGATTGACTGCTCACCGTCGCTTGGACTCATTACCGTAAACTCACTGACGGCTGCCGACTCTGTCATCATCCCCGTACAGTGCGAGTACTTTGCATTAGAGGGCATCTCGAAACTGCTCAACACCATTAAGATTATCAAGTCGAAGCTAAACCCGAAACTGGAGATTGAAGGCTTCCTGCTGACGATGTACGACTCTCGCCTGCGCCTGGCCAACCAGATTTACGACGAGGTGAAGCGCCATTTCCAAGAACTGGTGTTCAAGACCGTCATCCAGCGCAACGTGAAACTGTCGGAGAGTCCCTCGCACGGACTGCCCGTCATCCTCTACGATGCCGACTCTACCGGCAGCAAGAATCACCTGGCCCTAGCCAAGGAGATTATCAACAAGAACCAATGACCATTATACCATTATGGCTGTAAGAAAGAAATACGACAAGAGCGTGCTGGGCAGAGGCCTGGACGACATCGGGAACGGACGTGGTCTGGACGCGCTGATAGACACCAGCGAGGTGAAGACGCAAGGCTCGTCGAACCTGAGCGAGATTCCCATAGAGCAGATAGAACCCAACCCCGACCAGCCCCGTCGCGAATTTGACGAAACGGCTTTGCAGGAGTTGGCCTCCAGTATCCAGACCATGGGCATCATTGCTCCCATCACCCTGCGACAGGTCAGCAACAACCGCTATCAGATCATTGCCGGCGAGCGCCGCTGGCGCGCCTCGCAGATAGCCGGCCTGACATCCATTCCCGCCTATATCCGAACTGCCGACGATGAGAGCGTGATGGAGTTGGCACTGGTCGAGAACATACAGCGTGAAGACCTGAACGCCATCGAGATAGCACTGGCCTACGAACACCTGGCAGAGACCAGCGGCATGACTCAGGAGAAGATTTCCGAGCGTGTGGGCAAGAGCCGCACGGCCGTCACCAACTACATGCGCCTGCTGAAGCTGCCTGCACAGGTACAGATGGCGCTGAAGAACCGCGAGATAGATATGGGTCACGCCCGTGCCCTGCTGTCGCTCGACTCGCCCACCCTGCAGCTCAAGATATTCAAGGAAGTGCTGAAGAATCAGTATTCGGTTCGCAAGGTGGAAGAGATGGTACAGGCCCTGAAGAACGGCGAAGACGTGCAGTCAGCACGAAAGCACATCGCATCGAAGACGCCTATGCCTACTGTTCTCAACGAGCACAGAAGCCAGCTGGCAAACCTGCTTCAAGCCAAGGTGCAGCTGACCTGTTCACCTAAAGGTAACGGGAAAATCAGCATAGCCTTTGACAACGAGGAAGACCTGAACCGCATTATAAAACTCATAAACAACAATTGAGATTGGCTACAGACAAGAAAACGGGAAAGGTATGGAAGATGCTGGCAATAGCAGTGCTGTTGCTGGGCTTCTGGCATTCTGAGCTGAAGGCTCAGACCGAAGTGCCCGACTCGATTGTCATGGCCATCGACTCTATGTACGAGGCCATGCCTCTGGACACGGCTTTTGTCAACGACTCCCTGGAACAGGTCCTCTCCGTGGTGCAGCAAGAGGTGCCTAAGAAGATGAAACGCGACTGGAGCACATGGAGACCCGACCCGCAACGGGCGCTGTGGCTGGCACTGGTGATTCCCGGCGGCGGACAGATATACAACCGCAAATATTGGAAGTTACCCATCGTATACGGAGGCTTCGTGGGATGCATCTATGCCATGATGTGGAACAACATGATGTATCACGACTATTCGCAGGCCTATATCGACCTTACCGACAACGACCCGACAACAGACAGCTACAATAAGTTTCTGCACCTGGGACGGCAGATTGACGACAGCAACAAGGACAGATATGAGGAAATCTTCAAAAACCGAAAGGACAAATACCGCCGCTGGCGCGACCTCAGTTTCTTCTGTCTCATTGGTGTGTATGTCGTCTCGGTAATCGATGCCTACGTCGATGCAGAACTCTCGGCTTTCGATATCTCGAAAGACCTCAGCCTGAAGGTACGTCCCACCGTCATGTCAGACAAGACACAGAAAAACCCGCTGTATGCCACATCGCTGGGCGTAAACTGCAGCATAAACTTCTAACTCAGAATGATGAAAAAGACATTGACCATATCTGCCCTGGTGCTGTCGGCCATTTGTCCGATACATGCACAGATAGAAGTCGTCGACACCAATGCCAACGACGATGAAATAGAGGTTATCGACGATAACGGACAACAGGAGGAGATTGAATTCCCTGAGTCCATGACCTTTAATCTGGACAGCCTGATGAACCTGTATATGTCGAAGACCTACCTGACCGCAGAAAGCGACTGTCAGATGACAAACGAGAACCCCGCCTTCTCCAAAGAGGTTTATATGGAGCGGCTCCACCGCATGCCCACCATCATGGAGATGCCCTACAACGAAGTGGTGCAGTCGTGCATCGACCGCTATACGGGACGCCTGCGCCGCACAGTCAGCTACATGCTGGGAGCAGCCAATTTCTACATGCCTATCTTCGAGCAGGCCCTCGACCAGTACCAGCTTCCGCTGGAGCTGCGCTACCTGCCCGTCATCGAGTCGGCCCTCAACCCCACAGCCGTGTCGCATGCCGGAGCCACCGGTCTCTGGCAGTTCATGCTGCCCACAGGCAAGGCCTATGGTCTGGAGGTAAACAGCCTGGTCGACGAACGGCGCGACCCTGTCAAGTCATCCTATGCCGCCGCCCGCTATCTGCGCGACCTGTACAACATCTTTGGCGACTGGAGTCTGGTCATCGCTGCCTACAACTGCGGTCCCGAGAATATCAATAAAGCCATCCGGCGGTCCGGCGGCGAGCGCGACTACTGGAAGATCTACCCCTATCTACCCAAGGAGACACGCGGCTACGTGCCAGCCTTCATCGCCGCCAACTATGTGATGAACTATTACTGTGAGCACAATATCTGTCCGATGAACTGCCAGCTGCCGGTAAAGACCGACACCGTCATCGTGGATCGTCATGTCAACTTCAGTCAGATTGCTGCCGTATGCAATCTTGACATTCAGATGCTGCGTGCCCTTAACCCGGAATACCGCCGCGACATAGTGCCTGGAGCAACCATTCCCTCACCCATCCGCATGCCGGTGGCCGATGTAGTGCGATTCATTGACATGCAGGACTCGGTCTATGCCTCCGACGTTGTTCAGCAAAAGCGTATCGAGGTCGAAGTAGACGAGCGTGTGGTAAAAAGCACCAAGAAAGATACTAAATCCAAATGGCATAAGGTGCGCCGAGGCGAGACGCTGGGTACCATTGCACGCAGATACGGCACCACTGCCAATAAGATAAAGCGCCTGAACGGTCTGCGCGGCAATAACATCCGTGCCGGTCAGAGACTGAGGGTAAGATAATATATATAATAAGGTATAAAGGAGGAATAAGTATGGATGATGAGCTTTTACAACAGGAGAACGCCGATGACCAAATGATTAACGAAGCCTTCGACAGGCTGATTAACGACTACCTCAACTCGCGCCATCGCAAGAAGGTGGACCTGATTGCCAAGGCATTCAACTTTGCCCGCCAGGCCCACAAGGGTGTGCGCCGTCTGTCGGGCGAGCCCTATATCATGCACCCCATCGCCGTAGCTCAGATAGTGTGCTCGGAGATAGGGCTGGGGTCTACCAGCATCTGCTCAGCCCTGCTCCACGACGTGGTTGAGGATACCGACTATACGGTTGAGGACATCGAGAACATGTTTGGACCGAAGATAGCCCAAATCGTCGACGGACTTACAAAGATCAGCGGCGGCATCTTCGGCGAGCAGGCATCGGCACAGGCCGAGAACTTCAAGAAACTGCTGCTCACCATGAGCGAGGACATACGCGTCATCCTCATCAAGATTGCCGACCGCCTGCACAACATGCGCACGCTGGATTCGCAGCCCGCCAACAAGCAATACAAGATAGCCGGCGAGACGCTCTACCTCTACGCTCCGCTTGCCCACCGCCTGGGGCTCTACAAAATCAAGTCGGAACTGGAGAACCTGAGTTTCCGGTTCGAGCATCCCGAAGAGTATGCCGCAATAGAACGCAAGTTGGAAGCCACCCGACTGTCGCGCCATCAGTCGTTCGACCAGTTTACCGAGCCCATCGAAGAAGCCCTGAAGAAGATGGGCATCAACTACGAGATACGCGAGCGCATCAAGACCCCCTACTCCATCTGGAACAAGATGCAGAACAAGCACGTCACCTTCGAGGAGATCTACGACATCCTTGCCGTGCGCATCATCTTCACACCCAAGATCCGCGAACAGGAAGTCAACGAGTGCTTTAACATCTATGTGGCACTGACAAAGATATACAAGAGCCATCCTGACCGTATCCGCGACTGGCTCAATCATCCCAAAGCCAACGGCTATCAAGCCCTGCACGTCACGCTGATGTCGAGACAGGGACACTGGATTGAAGTTCAGATACGCTCCGACCGCATGAACGAGATTGCCGAGCAGGGTCTGGCTGCCCATTGGAAATACAAGGATGGCACCGAAGGTGAGATTACAGAGGACGAAAGCGAGCTGAACGAATGGCTGCGCACCATCAAGGAGATTCTCGATGACCCACAGCCTGACGCCATGGACTTCCTCGACGCCATCAAGCTGAACCTCTTTGCCAGCGAGATCTTCGTCTTCACCCCCAAGGGTGAAATCAAGACGATGCCTGCCGACTGCACGGTGCTCGACTTTGCATTCTCCATCCACACCTTCCTCGGATCTCACTGTATCGGGGCCAAGGTCAACCATAAGCTGGTGCCGCTCAGCCACCGCCTGAAGAGTGGCGACCAGGTGGAGATTCTCACCTCCAAATCGCACCACGTCGATGCCTCGTGGATCAATTTCGCATCAACGGCCAAAGCCAAGGCTAAGATTCAGGCCATCCTCCGGCGCTCCATCCGCGACATACAGAAGAAAGGCGAAGACAAACTGAACGAATGGCTGCAGAAGAACGGTTTCGAGCCGACTGCTGCCGTCATAGACCGCCTGGCCAACTTCCACGACGTCAGCCGCCGCGAGGAGCTGTATCAGTCAATTGGCGAAAGCACCATCATTCTGGGCGAGAAGGATGTCGACGAACTGAAAGGCAAGAACAAGAAGAAGCCCGACAACAACGGCGGTGGATGGCGCAAATACGTGCCCTTTGTCAAAGCCAAGAAAGAAGAAAAGGAGACCGAGCCGCAGCCCGAGCTCTTCATCGTCCCGGAGAAGTTCAACCGCAAGAAGCCGATATACATCAACGAGGAGAACATACACCAGTATCTGTTTCCCGACTGTTGCCACCCCATACCCGGCGACGACACCCTGGGCTATATCGACAATCACAACCGCATAGAGATACACAAGCGCGCCTGTCCTGTTGCCAACAAGCTGAAGGCCAGCTATGGCAACCGCATCCTCGATGTGAAGTGGGACATGCACAAGAAACTCTACTTCGACGCCACCATCCGTCTGGGAGGCATCGACCGCCGTGGCATGGTCAACGATGTCACACGTGTCATCTCCAACCAGTTGAGCGTCGATATCCGCAGGCTGACCTTCACCACCGAAGATGGCATATTCGAAGGCATCATCGACCTGCGCGTGCACGACCGTAACGATGTAAAAGACATCATCGACAGCCTCAAGGAGGTCGACGAACTGAAGGAGATTTCGCAGATACTGTAAGGCAATACACGGCCCGGCAGATGAGCAGAAAACAGAATACACAAATAAGATACTTATAGAATGAGACAGCCAAGGAATTTCCAGATGAAGAGATGGATGGTCATCGCAGCACTATTCGCTATCCACGCCTCTCTTTTCACAAGCACAGCAGGAGCAAAGAGCTACGACAACCCCGACACCATTGTGGTGGCACGCGACGGCACCGGAGAGTTTCGCACCATCACCGATGCCATCGAGGTGTGCCGCGCCTTCATGGACTATCACAAGGTCATCTACGTGAAAAAGGGCACCTATAAGGAGAAAGTCATATTGCCCCAATGGCTGCAGAACATTGAGATTTGCGGCGAAGACCGCGACCAGACCGTCATCACCTACGACGACCATGCCAACCTCAGCATGGACGGCTATTACTGGTCGCCGCAAGTCAAGGAGCAGCTCATTGCCATAGGCGACCGCCCCAAACTGGGCACCTTCCGCTCGTTCACCGTCAGGGTCGACGCCAACAACATCACCTTTAAGAACATCACCATCGAGAACAACGCCGCACGCCTGGGACAGGCCGTGGCCCTGCACACACAGGGCGATCGGCTGACATTTGTCAACTGCCGTTTCCTGGGCAATCAGGACACCGTATATACAGGCATGCCTGCCACGCGCCTCCTCTTCGACCACTGCTATATCGAGGGTACTACCGACTTCATCTTCGGGCCGTCGACGGCTTGGTTCGAGGCGTGTCAGATCCACTGCAAGCTCAATAGCTACATCACGGCAGCCTCGACACCACAGGATGTGGAATACGGGTACATCTTTAACAATTGTACGGTCACCTGTGCGCCGGAAGTCACGAAGGTCTACCTGGGCCGCCCGTGGCGCGACTATGGCTACACGCTCTTCATGCATTGCTCGCTGCCCGCACAGATTCGTCCCGAGGGCTGGCACCACTGGCAGAAAGAGCGCGAACAGACCGCCCGCTATCTGGAGTTCGAGAACACCGGCGAAGGGGCTGCCACCGACAAACGCGCCACCTGGAGCCGCCAGCTGACGAAAAAAGAAGCTAAAGAAATTACGGTGGAGAAAGTGTTCCTTAGAGACGACAAATGGCTTCCATAAGGTAGAGGCTTCCATAAAGTACAAAAGCAAATGGCATCCTTGAGGGATGCCATTTGCTTATTGTAGCCCATCCAGTTGCCGCTTCAGCGCCTGCAGGTCATCGCGCACGGCTGTAAGCCTGGTCAGCATCTCGGCAGTGCGGTCGGCACCGTCGCGGTTGGCATTGATGATTTTCTTGGCTGCCGACAACTTGAACCCGCGTTCTTTCACTAAGTTGTAAATCAGCCTGATCTGCTTGATGTCGCTCTCCGTATATTGGCGCACCTTGCTGGGGCCCGCCGTCTTCGGCCTCAGATGTGGGAACTCCGTTTCCCAGAAGCGCAACGTGCTCTCATTGAGCTCAAACATCTCTGCTACCTCCTTGATAGAGTAGTAAAGTTTCAGATTCTTATTCAGGTTCAGTGCCATAATAGTCAGAATTTTGTTTGCAAAGTTACAAAATAAGTGAGAGAAAAAGAAAAAATTAAGAATTATTTTGTACCTTTGCAGGCGATTTTGCAAAATAGACATACAAATATGATGACTGCTAAAGAAATCCGCGACTCGTTCAAGACGTTTTTCGAGTCCAAGCAACACGCCATTGTGCCTTCGGCACCGATGGTTATCAAGGACGACCCCACGCTGATGTTTACCAACGCGGGCATGAACCAGTGGAAAGATATCATTCTGGGTACTCGCGACCCGGAACCTCGTCGCCGTGCCGACACACAGAAGTGCCTGCGCGTGAGCGGCAAGCACAACGACCTGGAAGAGGTGGGTCACGACACCTACCACCACACCATGTTCGAGATGCTGGGCAACTGGTCTTTCGGCGATTACTTCAAGGAGGGTGCCATCGATATGGCCTGGGAGTATCTGGTCGACGTGCTGAAGTTGAATCCCGAGGACCTGTATGTCACCGTGTTCGAGGGTTCACCCGAGGAAAACATTCCCCGTGACGACGAGGCTGCCAAATACTGGGCCAAGCACGTGCCCGAGGACCACATCATCAACGGCAACAAGCACGACAACTTCTGGGAGATGGGCGACACAGGGCCCTGCGGTCCCTGCTCGGAGATTCACGTCGACAGCCGTACCCCAGAGCAGAAGGCTGCCAGCGGCAAGACCGGTCGCGAGCTGGTGAACCAGGACGATCCTCAGGTCATTGAGATCTGGAATATCGTGTTCATGCAGTTCAACCGCAAGGCCGACGGCTCATTGGAGCCCCTGTCCATGAACGTCATCGATACGGGTATGGGCTTCGAGCGCCTGGTGCGCATGATGCAGGGCAAGCACTCCAACTACGACACCGACGTGTTCCAGCCCATCATCAAGGCCGAGCAGCAGATCACCGGTCTGAAATATACGACCTTCGAGGAAGAAGCTAACAGCCAAGAGCCAATAGCCAAAAGCCAAGAAAACATTAACGTCGCCATGCGCGTCTGTGCCGACCATCTGCGTGCCGTAGCCTTCTCCATTGCCGACGGTCAGCTGCCCTCTAATGCCAAGGCCGGCTACGTCATCCGCCGTATTCTGCGTCGTGCCGTCCGCTACGCTTACACGTTCCTCGGTCAGAAAGAGGCCTTCCTCTACAAGCTCCTGCCTACCCTCGTTGAAGAGATGGGCGATGCCTTCCCCGAGTTGAAGGCTCAGCAGACCCTCATTGCCAAAGTGATGAAGGAAGAGGAAGATTCGTTCCTCCGCACATTGGACAAGGGTATTTCAATGCTCGAAAAAGCAATGGACGACATTAAGAAAGCCAAGAGCCAAGAGCCAGCAGCTAACGGCAAACTGGAATTGGATGGTGTTCAGGCCTTCCGTCTGTTCGATACCTATGGCTTCCCCCTCGACCTCACGGAGCTCATCTGCCGCGAGAATGGCTTTACCGTTAATGAGGAGCAGTTCAACGTGGAGATGCAGAAACAGAAGGAGCGTGCCCGCAATGCCGCTGCCGTCGAGAACAGCGACTGGGTAGAGCTGGCTCAGGGTGAGCAGCAGTTCGTGGGCTACGACTATACCGAATACGAGTGTCGCATTCTGCGCTATCGCAAGGTGACCCAGAAGAAGAACGAGTTCTATGAGCTGGTGCTCGACTACACCCCGTTCTATGGAGAGATGGGTGGTCAGGTTGGTGATCAGGGCGTCATCTGCAACGAGGCCGAGACCATCGACATTATCGATGCCAAGCGCGAGAACAACCAGACCGTACACATCGTGAAGCAGCTGCCCAAGGATCCCACGGCCCAGTTCATGGCTTGTGTCGATACCGACAAGCGCGATGCCTCGGCAGCCAACCACACCGCTACCCACCTGCTCGACTATGCACTGAAGCAGGTGCTGGGCGACCATGTGGAGCAGAAGGGTTCGTTTGTGAGCCCCGACACCCTGCGTTTCGACTTCTCGCACTTCGAGAAGGTCAGCGACGAGCAGTTGCGACAGGTAGAGCGCATGGTCAACGAGATGATCCGTCAGGACATCCACATCGACGAGCATCGCGACATGCCTTTCGAGGAAGCCAAGCAGCTGGGTGCCATCGCCCTCTTCGGTGAGAAATATGGCGACAAGGTGCGCGTGGTGCGCTTCGGTCCTTCGTGTGAGTTCTGCGGTGGTGTCCACGCCAGCAGCACGGGTCGCATCGGCTTCTTCAAGATTCTCTCTGAGAGCAGCGTGGCAGCAGGCATCCGCCGTATTGAGGCTAAGACAGGCCGTGAGTGCGAAGACCTGATGTACGTGATGGAGGACAGTCTGAAGGCTGTCAAGGCTTTCTTCAACAATGCCAAGGACCTGCAGGCGGTCATTCAGAAATATATCGAGGAGCACGACTCTATGAAGAAAGAGATTGAGTCGTTCCAGGCTCAGGCCGTAGAGCGTACCAAGAACTATCTGCTCACTGAGATTCAGCCCATCAATGGCGTCAACGTCATCACGCGCGTGCTCAATATGCAGTCCAACTCGGTCAAGGACCTGGTGTTCCAGTTGCGTGCCGCTGTCAATGCACCTTTCCTGTGCGTCATCGGCTCTGTCTATCAGGAGAAGCCCATGCTCTCTGTGATGATGAGCGACGACCTGGTGAAGGACCACGGACTCAATGCCGGTCAGATGGTGCGCGAGGCTGCTAAGCTTATCCAGGGTGGCGGTGGCGGACAGCCCCACTTCGCCCAGGCAGGCGGTAAGAACGCTGATGGTCTCAGCGCCGCCGTCGACAAGGTTGTAGAACTTGCAAACTTATAATCACATAAAAAAGGAGGCTTGAACCTCCTTTTTTATTTATCGTATGCGTGTACAGGATAATCGATGGTAAAGTGCAGTCCTCGGCTCTCCTTGCGCTCCAGGGCAAAGCGTGTGATCAGATAGCCCACGTTGATCATGTTGCGCAGTTCGCAGATGTCCTTCGTGGCCTTTACGCGCTTGAAGAGGTTCTCGGTCTCCTCGTAGAGGGTGTCCAGGCGCACCCAGGCACGGTGCAGACGCAGGTCTGAGCGCACGATGCCCACGTAGTTGGACATAATCTCGCCCACCTCCTTCACGCTCTGGGTGATGAGCACCTTCTCTTCGTTGGTCATCGTACCCTCGTCGTTCCATTCGGGCACTTTCTCGTTGAAATCGTAGAGGTCCACGTGCTCCAGCGAGTGCTTGGCAGCCGCGTCGGCATAGACCACGGCCTCGATGAGCGAGTTGGAGGCCAGACGGTTGCCGCCATGCAGGCCCGTGCACGAACACTCACCGATGGCATAGAGGCGCTCGATGCTCGAACAGCCGTTCAAGTCCACCTTGATGCCGCCGCACATATAGTGGGCAGCGGGGCGAACGGGGATATAGTCGGTGGTGATGTCGATGCCCATTGAGAGGCACTTCTGATAGATGTTTGGGAAGTGCTTGCGGGTCTCGGCAGGGTCTTTGTGGGTCACATCCAGACACACGTGGTCCAGTCCGTGAATCTTCATCTCCTTGTCGATGGCACGAGCCACGATGTCGCGCGGAGCCAACGACAGGCGCTCGTCGTATTTCTCCATGAAGCTCTCGCCGTTGGGCAGGCGCAGTATGCCGCCGTAGCCGCGCATGGCCTCGGTAATGAGGAAGGCGGGGTGCGTCTCGCCGGGCGAGTAGAGGGCAGTGGGGTGAAACTGCACGAACTCCATGTCCGCTACGGTACCCTTGGCACGATACACCATCGCCTCGCCGTCGCCGGTGGCAATGACGGGGTTCGTGGTGGTCTGGTAGACAGCACCGCAGCCGCCCGTACACATCACCGTGACCTTCGACAGATAGGTGTCTACAACCGTCTCACTGGCCCCATTGGCTCCATGAGTCTCATGAGCCACGTAGGCCCCGTAGCAGTTGATATAGGGTGTGCGGCGTGTGACCTTGGCTCCCAGGTGGTGCTGGGTGATAATCTCCACGGCGAAGTGGTTCTCCTTCACGGTGATGTCGGGATTGTTTCTCACGGCCTCCATCAGTCCGCGCTGTATCTCGGCTCCCGTGTCGTCGGCGTGGTGCAGGATGCGGAACTCGGAGTGGCCGCCCTCGCGGTGCAGGTCGAAGGTGCCGTCGTCCTTGCGGTCGAAGTTCACACCCCACTGCACCAGCTCCTTGATCTGCTCAGGCGCGTTTCTCACCACCTGCTCCACGGCAGCGCGGTCGCTGATATAGTCGCCCGCAATCATCGTGTCCTCGATGTGTTTGTCGAAGTCGTCCACCAGCAGATTTGTCACGCTGGCCACGCCGCCCTGTGCAAACGAGGTGTTCGCCTCGTCGAGTGTTGTCTTACAGATCAGGCACACCTTGCCTTTCTTGGCGCGTGCCACTTTGAGGGCGTAGCTCATACCGGCCACACCAGCTCCGATAATCAGAAAGTCGTATTTGTAGACCATTTTTTCTTATTTGATGGTGCAAAGATAAGAAATAATTCTTAATTCCCTTGTTTTTTTAGTAATTATTCGTAACTTTGCACGCAATTATTGCACACATAGACGATGAAAAGATTGATTTTAGGTACACTTTGCATACTTTCGACGACAGTATGGGCACAGACAGATACGCTGGAGGAGCAACTGCCGTGGCCCCTGCAGATGCAGTCCAGACTGGACTCGATGATGCGCCACCCGCTGCTGGACAACACCCAGATGGGACTGATGGTGTGGGATCTGACTGACGACCGCACCCTGTTTTGCTACAATCACAGGCAACTGCTCAGACCGGCCTCGACGATGAAGGTACTCACAGCCGTCACCGCCCTCGACCAGCTGGGCGGCGACTACCAGTTCAACACCTCTTTATATTATAAGGGTGACATAGTCAACCGCAAGCTTTCAGGCGCCATCTACTGCGTGGGCGGCATGGACCCCGCCTTCAGCAGCGACGATGTGAAAGCCTTTGCCGAGAGTCTGTGCCTGCTGGACATTGACACCATCAGCGGGACCATCGTTGCCGACGTGTCGATGAAGGACACCCTGAAATGGGGCGAGGGCTGGTGCTGGGATGACAAGAACCCCACGCTGACACCCCTGCTGGCAGACCGCAAGACTGACTTCACGGAGAAGCTGGTCGGCGCGCTGGCGGAGAGAGGCATCGTGCTGAGCGACGTCACCATAGCCCAGGGACAGCTGCCCGGCGACGCCGTGCTGGTGAGCCAGCGCACGCGCAGCATAGACCAGATACTGCGACGCATGATGAAAGACAGCGACAACCTGTATGCCGAGTCTATGTATTACCAGATAGCCGCCAAGGGCAGCGACCGTCCCGGCAAGGCCCTCTATGCGCAGCGTCTGGAGAAAGCGCTGATGGAGCGGGCCGGGCTGAACAGCAGCCACTACCGGCTGGCTGACGGCAGCGGACTGTCGCTCTACAACTACCTGTCGGCAGAGTGTCTGACCCGCGTGCTCCGCTATGCCTACCTGCGGCAGTCCGTCTACAGCCACCTGCTGCCGTCGCTGCCCGTTGCCGGCACCGACGGCACGCTGAAGAAGCGCATGAAGGGGACGGCGGCAGCAGGCAACGTGCAGGCTAAGACCGGCACGCTGACCGGCATCATCTCGCTGGCAGGCTACTGCACAGCCTCGAACGGTCACCGCCTGTGCTTCGCCATCATCAACCAAGGCGTGATGCGTGGTGCCGAAGCCCGCAGCTATCAAGACAAGATATGTACCATAATATGTGAATAGAATAACGTATGGAAGCCATTATCTACTGGGTGGAAAACCTACTTGTGAGAGCCGGCCTGACCGGCGAGACGGTGCCTGTGGTGCGCCACATCATCCTGGTCATCGTCGCCATTGTGCTGTCGTTTCTGACAGGATACATCTGCAAGAAAATCTTCATTCCGATTGTACACAAACTGACGGCACGCACACCGACGAAATGGGACGAAGTGCTGCTCAACGACCGCGTGCTGCGCTCCGTGGGCAACATCATTCCCGCGGTAGTCATCTGGCAGCTGCTGCCCTGGGTGTTTATGGAGTACCCCACAGCCCGCGAGGTTCTGGCGCGACTGACTGCCATCTACATCACCGTGATGATGACGCGCACCACCATCGTGTTTGTCGACTCGTTCAAACAGCTGGAGGGCGAGAAGCGCACCACCACGCAGCAATACCTGTATTCGTTTTGCGGCGTGCTGAAGATAGTCATCATCGGCATTGCCGTCATCGTGGTCATCAGCATACTGATTAACCAGAGTCCCACCACTCTGCTGGCTGGTCTGGGCGCTGCCTCGGCAGTGACCATGCTGGTGTTTCAGGACACCATCAAAGGTTTGGTTGCCGGCATACGCCTGACCTCGAACGACATGCTGCACAAGGGCGACTGGATTACCGTGCCCTCAGCAGGCGCCAACGGCACGGTGGAAGAGATTTCGCTGACCGTGGTGAAGGTGCGCAACTTCGACAACACCATCATCACCGTCACCCCGCAGACACTGGTAGACGGCTCATTCCAGAACTGGATAGGCATGCAGGAAGGCGGCGGACGCAAGTCGGTGCGTAAGGTCTACTTCAACTACCACAGCCTGAAGATGATGGATGCCGACAACGGACAGCAGACGCCCAACCTGACACTCTACCGTCAGCACATGGAGCACTACCTGCAAAACCATCCGCACGTGAATGCCGGGATGGGCGTGATGGTCCGCCAGATGGACGGCACCCCCACCGGCCTGCCCGTAGAGTTCACCTTCTGGCTAAAGGACAAGGACTGGGCCACCTTCGAGCATGTCACCTCGGAGATTATGGAGTACGCCTATGCAGCAGCACCGCAATACGGGCTGGTGATTTATCAGCAGAGTCAGAATCTGGAGGTATAGCGCCAGATTCTGACTCTGTAAACTTGAGCAGAAAATAAGAAGAGTTTACATCAGCGAGATGGTAAACAGGTAGACCACGGCAGCCGGAATGGCCAGCAGCGACGAGTCGAAGCGGTCGAGCATGCCGCCGTGACCCGGCAGGATGTTGCCACTGTCCTTAATGCCCAGCGTGCGCTTGAAGAGGCTCTCAACCAAGTCGCCCCAGGTGCCGAACACCACCACAGTAAGTCCCAGGCCGGCCCATTGCCAGACGTTTAGGCTGGCCTGACTGGGATAATACTGCCCCAGCAGCCACCACACCAGCACGGCGATGCCCACCACGAGCACGCCGCCACCGATGCTGCCTTCCCACGACTTGCCCGGCGACACGCGGGAGAACAGCTTATGGCGTCCCAGCAGCGAGCCCACGCAGTAGGCGCCCGTGTCGTTCATCCAAAGAAACACGAAGACGCTCAGCGGCAGCACAAACGAATAGCGGCCTGCTTGCGGGAATGCCAGCACATTGAGCATGGAGAAGGGCAAGGCGATGTAGAGCTGCGGCAGCATGGTGTAGGCCCAGTTGTTGATGGGGTCCTTGGCCTTCAGGTAGAGCTCGGCAACGAGGAGGTAGATGATGGTGATGAGATAGGGAATGAACACGGTGTCGCTGGTGACCCAGCCGCTGCAATGTCCCGCCATGGCCAGGAACAGGTAGACACCAGCCACCGTTGAGATAAACTGGTTGACCTGCACATACGGACGCTCGTTGACCAGCCCGCAAAACTCCCAGATGGTCAGTCCGGTGACGAGTGCAAACAGGAACACCATAGCCAGCGGGTTCAGGAAGCTGACAACAACTGCGGCGACGAAAAACACGCCTGTGATGGTTCTTACGATAAAGTTCTTCATTTAGCCCCCCTTTCTGCCCCCGAGGGGGCTACATTACTATTATTGTTACTATTTCCACTTTTAGTCTCATCGCCTCCTTCTATAGAAGCCCCCTCGGGGGCCGTTTGGGGGGCTTGCTTGTCCCTCTCGGCCAGCATTTTCTCGGCCTCAGCACGCATCTGGGCCTCCAGCAGTTCGTCGGCACGACTGGTCCAGGGACGCTTACCGAAGATGCGCTCCACATCCTCGGCGAAGATGACCTCACGGTCTACCAAGAGCTGCGCCAGCTGGGCATGACCCTCAGCATGCTCAGTCAGTATCTGCTTGGCACGCTCGTATTGCTCGTTGATCATGCGGAGCACCTCGTCGTCCATAATCTTGGCTGTGGTCTCCGAATAGGGACGCTGGAACTGATACTCGGCGTTGTTATAATAGCACACATTGGGCAGTTTCTCGCTCATGCCGGCATAGGCTATCATGCCATAGGCCTGCTTGGTGGTGCGCTCCAGGTCGTTCATGGCACCGGTGGAGATATGCCCCACAAACAGTTCCTCGGCAGCACGCCCGCCCAACAGCGAGCACATTTCGTCGAGCATGGCCTCCTTGGTCTGCAGCACGCGCTCCTCAGGCAGATACCAGGCGGCACCCAGGGCCTGACCACGCGGCACGATGCTGACCTTGACCAGGGGATTGGCAAACTCGGTGAACCACGAGATGGTGGCGTGTCCGGCCTCGTGGATGGCAATCGAGCGCTTCTCGGCCTGCGTCATCACCTTCGTCTTCTTCTCCAGACCACCGATGATGCGGTCTACGGCATCCAGGAAGTCCTGTTTGCCTACGGTAGGACTGTCGTGGCGGGCGGCTATCAGCGCAGCCTCGTTGCACACGTTGGCAATATCGGCACCAGAGAAGCCCGGCGTCTGGCGGGCCAGGAAGTCCACGTCGACACTCTCGTCCAGCTTCAGGGGCTTCAGGTGAACCATAAAGACCTCCTTACGCTCATTCAGGTCGGGCAGGTCGACGTGTATCTGACGGTCGAAGCGTCCGGCACGCAGCAGGGCTGAGTCGAGCATGTCCACACGGTTGGTGGCTGCCAAGATGATGACACCGCTATTGGTGCCGAAGCCGTCCATCTCGGTGAGCAGGGCGTTCAGCGTGTTCTCGCGTTCGTCGTTGCCACCCATGGCGGGGTTCTTCGAGCGGGCACGGCCCACGGCATCTATCTCGTCGATGAAGATAATACAGGGACTCTTGGCCTTGGCCTGCTGGAACAGGTCGCGCACACGCGACGCGCCCACACCCACGAACATTTCTACAAAGTCGCTGCCCGACATCGAGAAGAACGGCACGCCGGCCTCGCCGGCAACAGCCTTGGCCAGCAGCGTCTTACCCGTTCCCGGAGGACCTACCAGCAGGGCGCCCTTGGGAATCTTTCCGCCCAGGTCGGTATATTTCTGCGGGTTCTTCAGGAACTCCACTATCTCCTGTATCTCCTGCTTGGCACCGGCCTGTCCGGCCACATCCTTGAACGTGATGCCCAACTCGCCACCTTTTTCATACATCTTGGCCCGCGACTTGCCCACATTGAAGATGCCGGCACCCATGCCGCCACCGCCCATGCGGCGCATGAAGAACATCCACAGGAACACCAGGAAGAAGATGGGCAGCAACGAGGAGATGATGAAGTTCAAGACGCCGTTGCTCGACTCGTGCTCGTAGTCGAACTTGCCCTTGAAGTAGCCGGTGGCACGGGCCGAGTCCACAAACTCCTCAACCTTGCTGTTCGAACCGTACTCCACCGAGAGGTAGGGCTCCGTGCCCGTCTGCTCCGTCGTCTTATGAAACACCGACTGAATGCTGTCGGGCTTCACGTACATCTTCAGCGTCTCTGTCGACTTGTTCACCACGATGCGATCGGCATAGCCGTTCTTCACGAAGTTCTTGAACTCGCTATAGCTGGCCTGGCCCGTGACGGCCCCACCCTTCTGTATGTCGCTGCTGCCATTGGTGAAGTAGAAAAAGGCCAAGGCTGCTATCGCTATCAGGTAAACCCAGTTCATGTTGAACCGGGGCATCTTCGGACCGTTGTTATTGTTATGTTGGTTCTGTTCCATCTTCTTATTGTCTGTTTGTTTTTAATCCATATCAGGTATCTGTGTCAGCGTGGCATCGTCCCACAGATGCTCCAAATCGTAGTATTCGCGCACATCGGGCAGAAACACATGGACCATCACATCGGTATAGTCCATAGCCACCCACTGGGCATGCTCCAAACCCACCACATGGGCGGGCTTCTCCTGCAACTGCTGGCGAGCCATGTCGCCCACAGACTCAACGATAGCCTCCACCTGCGCAGGCGAATTACCCTGACATATCACGAAATTGCGGCATATAGCCCCGGCTATCCCGCCTAAGTCTGCCACAACAATTCTACTCCCTTTCTTTTCTTGTATTCCGTCAATAATGGTCTTTACCAGTTTCTTTGTTTGTTCCATTCAGCAATTTAATCATCTAACTGCATGCAAAGATAATGTATTTTATCCGATTAGTCGGCATAATTGCACTTTTTTTGAGAATTTTTATAAAAAAGTCCGAAAAAGTTTTGGCGTTTACGGAAAAAGTCGTACCTTTGCACCCGCTAAACGAAAAAAAGAACGTTGAGCAATGACATTGGGGTATGGTGTAATGGTAACACTACAGATTCTGGTCCTGTCATTCTTG
>ERZ842401.183-NODE-183-length-85271-cov-8.900113_pt1 | contig 85271 bp, 87 predicted proteins | sample MGYA00521270_ERZ842401 | MGnify/ENA primary metagenome ERZ842401 (study PRJEB31892, sample SAMEA3878208) | bioreactor metagenome | biome: Moose rumen | place: Sweden | collected 2011-10 | study: EMG produced TPA metagenomics assembly of the PRJEB12797 data set...
AGCTTCGAGGAAGCTCACTCCATTTTTATTTGCGTTTCAAACATAGGAACTGTTTTGTGCGCGTAAAGGTAAGGAAAAACTTACGCTTTGTCAATAGCGTCCTGAAACATCTTGACCAATTGTTCCACGCAGTTCCTGATGTCGTAATCTTTCATTTTCTCCGCATATATCTTTCCGGTTTCCCAGCGCTCCCTGGGATGGGAGAGCCAGTAGTCAATGCGGTGAGCCAGGGCTTCCGGATTCTTCTCCGGAAAGAGGCTGTGCCAGTCCAGCGAGAACTGGGAAGTGCCGCTGTACCGTCCTTCGGCTATCACCGGCACCGTGCCCTGCTGCAGTGCTTCCATGATGGACAGTCCTTCCACTTCCACGGTGGCGCAGTGGGCGCAGAGGTCGGCATTGGCAGACAGGTCGCGCAGTCCTTCCCGGTCCAGGAAGACGAACTGGGGATCATATCCCACAATCCCATCCCGGTACAGTTTGTGCGCCATTTTTTTATAGCGCCTGGCACAAGGGCCGTTTCCGGCAAAAACCAGCTGGATGTTTTTGGCAAAAGCACTGTAATGCATGGCTTCCAACAAGGTCGGCTGATCCTTTTCTTTGGAAAGCCGGCCGATATAGACAACCTTGAAAGGACGGTCCATGTCCATGTAATTGGCCGGCGGTTCGCTCTTGCGGCGGCACTCGTCCGGGATGACCCCGTTGGAAATCACCTCCAGCCTGGAGCGGATGTGGTAGCGGCGCAGGCGGTCCAGCACGTTCTGCGTGGGACATTGAATGCAGTCGCAGTGATTGTAGATCAGGTTGCACCATGCCCGGAGGATGGCGCGGTTCAGCCCTTTCCAGTAGCGCAGCGGCCCCAGGGAATTGGTAATGTTCTCCGGGTGGAGATGGTATGTGGCCGTCACGGGCTTTCCCAGTTTCCGGGCCATTCTCAAAGTCTTGACTTCCAAGACGAAAGCCTCTTCCAGGTGGACTACATCGGCCCAGCGTACTGCTTTTTCGATCATTTTCCAGTCGCTGGAAGCATAGCTGAAGCCCTGGGATTCAATGATGCCCTGCAGCAGGGGAAAACGGAATTCTTTCAGCGGAAAATCCGGCTGGGGACTTGCGGCGCCCTTGTTGGGACCTGAAAGTACCCGCACGTCGTGCCCGGCTTCCCGCAGTTGATGGATGGTCCTGCGGGCCGATGCATCCAGCCCGTTTCCCTTGACATATAAGTTGTTGATTACAAAAAGGATTTTCATCAGTAGTTAAACTGGAACTCATCGACAAAAAGCACGGAATCGCTGCTGCCGGTAAAATAATTGCCGAAGCGGCTTGACGTGCAGAGAATGATGATGTAATTGGGGGTTCTGTCGTCTCGGTATGCCAACGGAATCTCGAAAGGGATGTATCCGTCCGTTTCCTTGTCCAGTATCAGGTGACCTGTCGCCACGATGTCCGGATCCGACTCGTCCCGGTCCAGTGTTTTCTCGGTGGTATCGACCTGTTGGGGAGCATCCCAGGCCGCCAGGGTTACTTCGATGATGGCTTCGTCGCCGGTGCCCTTCAGGTTTTTGTAAGGGGCTTTGACGACATGGATGATCCCCGGCTGGTAGTGGGCGAATCCGGAGAGGCTCTTCGGCCGGCCGTTGAAGGGAGTGCCGAATTCCAGCTCCGCCCCTTTCATTTTTACGATGCGGACGAATTTGCCGGTAAACAGATTGCCGGCGAGGAGTTTGCCCAGGATCTTTTTTGACGCGATGCGGGCGGCTGCTTTCCCTTCACCGGCCACTGCGACATGTTCGTATTCCGGAGTGGTGCCGTTGATGCCGAGGATGCTGGAACCGCGGTTGGCGGTATCCCAGACGCGGTTGTCTTCATCTTTCTCAGCATACAGGTTCCAGCTGCCACGGGTCTTGTGCCAGTTGTCGAAGTTCATGTTTGGAAGCTGCTGGGCAGAAAGGGTGGTTGCAAGCAGCAGCCCGAGGAGGAGGGTGAAGCTATTCTTCATGCCGAAAAACTCTTTGAAGCATGTCTGCGTATTCATCTATCCAGCCGTTCTTCCAGTCATGTGAACCGGGATATTTGCTGTATACGTGAAAATACCCTTTGTTTTCCATGAAATGATGGAGCCGCAGGGTCGACGGGCGCATGATATCCCATTTCCCGGCATAAAGATAGTATCCTTTGGGCGGATGGGCGGAGAACTGGCGGGCCATTTTTTCATGCAGATGGCCGTAGAAAATCTTCCGGTAGCCCCGGTCCCTTCCCAGGCACCACGTATAAGGGGAAAAAGCACCGATGTATCCGAAAATGTCCGGATGGTTGGCTCCCAGGCAGATGCTTTGCCATCCGCCTACGGAAAGTCCCGCCACAGCCCTGTGGGCAGCATCCGGCAGGGTGCGATAGAGACTGTCCACCGCCTGTACGACATCCTGGACAAAGGCATATTCCACCGTCCCGTCTACTTCCCAGATGGATTCCCAGGCATCTTTGAACCGGCCGCCTTCGTAGTCGCGGTCATCGTTGTACTGGTTCACGTTGGGCATGACCACGATGCAGGGCTCCGCCAGCCCTTCCCTTACCAGGCTGTCGGTGCTTTGATAGACTTTCCCTTTACGGATCCAGGAAGTCTCATATCCGCGGGCGCCGTGCAGAAGGTAGAATACGGGATAACGCCTTTCGCTCTTGTAGTAATCGGCCGGAAGATAGACGATCATCCGGCGGCAGGTGGGACCGGGGACGCTGGAGGGGTACAGGATTTCCTCCACCAGTCCTTCCGGGGTGTAGTCGGAGCGGATGGCCGGGCCGGGCAGGTACGTCTCCGAGTTCCGGAACCGGACTACGCCGCAGGAGGTGAGGACCACTCCCGCCACGACCAGGCCGACGAAGGATTGCATCCTTATAAAAAAGCCGGACATCAAGGTCCGGCTTTTCTTTTTCGGAAAAGGTAACTTACTCACTTTCAGGCGCCATGGTTGTGTAGACCGAGGTGACGTCTTCGTCGTCTTCCAGCAGGCCGGTGAGTTTTTCCAGGGTGGCGCGCTGTTCCGGAGTAACCTCTTTGAGGTCTACGTTCGGGATTTGTTCGAAACCGCCGGAGATGAGGTCGTAGCCGTTCTCTTCGATGTATTTCTGAATCTGGCCGTAAGAGGTGTAATCGCCGTAGATGGAGATTTCCACCGTTACATTCTCGTCTTCGTCTTCCACTTCCTGCTTGAATACTTCTTCAGCGCCGAAGTCGATGAGTTCGAGTTCCAGTTCCTCTACGTCGATGGGCTTGGCCGGGTCTTCCTTGATGCGGAAAACGCACTTGTGGTCGAACATGAATGCTACGCTGCCGCTGGTCTGGAGGGAACCGCCGCATTTGGTGAAATAGCTGCGGACATTGGCCACGGTGCGGGTGTTGTTGTCCGTTGCGGCCTCTACCAGGTATGCGATGCCGAAAGGACCGAAGCCTTCGTACACGATTTCCTTGAAGTCACCAGTTTTGGCTTCGGTGGCCTTCTTGATGGCGCGCTCGATGTTTTCCTTGGGCATCTGCTCGGACTTGGCCTCGGCGATGAGGGCGCGGAGACGCGGGTTGCCGGTCACTTCCGCACCGCCCTGCTTGACGGCGATGGTGATTTCCTTGCCCAGTTTGGTGAAGGTCTTGGCCATGTGGCCCCAGCGCTTCATCTTGCGCTCTTTGCGGAACTCAAATGCTCTTCCCATATTACTTGGCGGATTCTATGCGGGTGATGTACTTGTCGATTTCGGCGGCTTCCGGAGCGTTGGCGTACTGCTCTTTGACCTGCTTGTAATAGGCGAGTGCCTTGTCCTGGTTGCCCAGTGCCTCGGCGGCGAGACCGGCCTTGATCAGGTAGCCCGATGCATAGATGTTGTCGGTGGTGGCAGCGGCTTTCTCGAACCAGGTGATGGCGGTGTTGTAGTCGCCTTTGCCTACATAGGCGTCACCGATGCAGCTCTGGGCGCGGCCGAGCAGGATGGGATCATCGCCGTTGTACTTTTTGAGGAAGCTGATAGCCTCGTCGAATTCGCCGAGATAGAGTTTGGAAACACCGGCATACATATACACGGACTGGCCGCCTTTGGTGCCGAACTGGTCGATGATGTCTTCAAAGCCAAGGTCGTTGCCGTCACCCTTGAGGGCGAGTTCGTATTCGCCAGCCTCGAACCACTGCTCTGCGCGGACCATCTGGTCCTGGGCCTTGACTTTCTGGGGCTGGAGAATGAAACGGTTGTATGCCAGGATGGCGATGGCGACCACCAGGACGGCGATCACGCAGCCGTAAATGATTTTTCCGTTCTCCCTGAAGAACGTCTCTGTTTTGGAAACCGCCTCCGCCACATTCTGCTGACGGATTTCCTCTTCGTTGGTTTTCTTTGCCATAGTTATAATTTTGTTTTATTTATTCCTGTATAATTCAGCCTGCAAATTTACGAAAAAAAATGTATATTTGCAATTGAAACGCGCGCTCATATGCCTACTCTCAAAAAAATAGTGGTACAGGATTTCAGGAACATCGTTTTCCAGGAAGTGACCTTCTCTCCCAACGTGAACTGCATCAGCGGAAACAACGGCGAGGGGAAGACCAACATGCTGGATGCCATCTATTACCTGTCCATGACAAAGAGCGCATTCCCGGCGCCGGACCGTTCCAACTGGCGGTATGGTACGGAAGGTTTCACCCTCGGCGGAACTTACCGGATGGAAAACGGGCTGAAATCCCGTTTCTCCCTCAAAGTAAACGCGGAAGGGAAAAAGCTTGTCCGGGACGACAAGCCCTGCACCCCGCTTTCCGGTCACATCGGCCTGCTTCCCGTGGTGATGATTTCTCCGGGAGACATCTCCCTGGTGAGCGATTCCGGCGAGGAGCGCCGCCGCCTTTCCAATGCCGTGCTATCCCAGATGGACCGGGAGTACCTCGCTGCCGCCCAGGCATACCAGCGCCTGCTGGGCCAGCGGAACCGCCTGCTTAAAGACGGCGTGACGGACTGGGACCTGATGGCCGTACTGGACAGCCGCATGGAAAAAGCCGCCGGAACCATCTATGAAAGCCGGAAAAGGCTGGCGGCAGACCTGAGCCCCCTCGTGGCCGATTATTACAGGCTCATTTCCGGCGGGGGAGAGGCCGTCTCCGTGACGTACAAGTCAGATCTTGCCTCCCATTCCCTCGCAGACCTTTTCACCGCCCACCGGGACCGGGACCTCGCGCTCCGCTATACCACCTCCGGAGTACAGCGGGACGATTTCCTCTTTTCCATGGACGGCCATCCGATCCGCCGCGCCGGTTCCCAGGGGCAGCAGAAATCCTTCCTGGTGGCCCTCAAGTTCGCCCAGTACGAGATCATGAAAAAGAATTACGGATTCGCCCCGATGCTCCTGCTGGACGATGTCTTCGACAAACTGGACATGGGGCGCATCTCCAACCTCATCGGCATGGTGGCGGGCAGCGATTTCGGCCAGATATTCATTACCGACACGGACAAGTCCCGGATCGGCACCATTGTAGACCGCCTTACGGAGGACAGGGCCTATTTCACCGCTTCGGGCGGCGTATTTACCCGGATGGAGCAGTTATGACGGAGTCGGAGAATCCCGTGCGCATCCATCGCAAGCAGGCCCTCTCCATGGAAGAGGTGGTCGCCCGGTACATCAAATCCATGAAACTGGCCGCCGGGCTCAACACCCAGCGGATTTTCGAGGCCTGGGACGCCTGTTCCGGCGCCGGCCCTTTCACGCTCAAGAAATTCTACAGGGGAGGGAAACTCTATATCACCCTCAATTCGTCCGTCATCCGGAACCAGCTTTATTTCCAGAAAGATGTGCTGGTGGAAAAGATGAACGCCTGGCTGTCAAAAGATTCGCTGTTCACCGACGACAACCGGACGGTGGGTTTCATCGAGGAAATAATTCTGAAATAAACCCTTTCAGGATATCGTCCACGTCGGTGAGCATCTCGCTGGTCCCCGCGAGGGCGCCCACGACTCCCGCTCCGCCTTCTACGTTGGTGTAGGTGAAGTTGGCCGGAATGAGTCCCATGTTGGCCAGAAAATCCAGCTGGCTCTGGTACAGCGCCTTGGCATAGAGATACAGTTCCGGAGACAACCTGTAAAGGTAAACCATGCAGGCGGTGGCCGTCGCAACCGGGACCTTGACTTCCTTTTCCTCGTCCTCGCCGTCCCTGCCCGGGAACGGCGGGCGCTGGTCCTGCCAGTCTTCCGCATTCTCGCGGTCTTCCATTTCCTCCATCCATTCCATCCACTCCCGGAGAGCGTCGGCGTCGAAGGAATCCAGATAGAAGGAATACTCCCTGCCTTGGAACTGTTTGGCGGTAAGCAGCGTCATCGGCTGCCTGAATCCAGCATCCATCAGCCCGTCCTTGTAATTGACCTGCAGGAAGTTCTCCATGCTGACGGAGCCGGCGTCCAGGGTGCTCATGAGCTGCCCGGGGGTAATGTAGACATCCTGGTCGTCAACGGAACCGTCCATGTAGAGGACCACCGTGCGGCGGCGGATCTGCAGGCCGAAACAGTCGCCCTCGGAGGGCTCTTTGTCCAGTCTGAAGGTGACCTTTGTCCCTTCCGTCGTGTCCACCTGGACTTTTTCCCAGCCGATTTCTTCTATCACGGGAGTCTCCGGCACCGTCGTGCTTCCGGAGGCCGTTTCCATTCCTTCGGCCTGCACCGTGACGCTCACCTTGTCTCCCGCTTCCAGGGTCGGCGTGCATCGGATGATGCCCTCGTCGTCCGTCTCATATCCGACACGGCTGCCGTTGACTTGGATGTCGATGGAAGAAGGATGGAACGATACCGGAGCATCGGCCTCTGTGACAGGGGAGGCGTAAAGGACCTGGAGGACGGTTTCTCCGTCCTTGGCAGGGATGCATTGCACGTAAATCTTCGGCTCCGAGGTCTTTTCCAGGTCGAAGGGGATTTCGCAGGAATGCAGGCCGGCCAGAAGCAGAAGTGCGGCGGAAAGATATGAGAATACTTGTTTCATCAGAATTTGTAGCCGACAGAAAGGGTGGGGATGATGGGGATGAGTCCGTAGGCCATGCCGGACAGCTTTCCGTCGCTGTCGGTCTGGGTAAAAGCCATGATGGCGTTCAGGTGGTTGTACAGGTTGTAAATGTTCAGGCTCACCTTGAAAGTCCGTCCGCGGTCGTTGGTCCGGGTGAAATCCGCGCCGAAATCCAGCCGGTGGTAATCGGGCAGTTTGGTGTTGTAGGGGGAGTCGTACACATACTTGTATTCCAGGGCTCCGCTGCCGTGCAGGACATGGGAAGGGAAGGTGATCCGGTTGCCGGTGTGGTAGTTCCAGTTCAGGAAAACCGAGAAATACCTGGCGAAATTCCAGGAGGCTACCAGATTGACCTTGTGCCGGTTGTCGTTTCGGTCGGGGAACCACCAGGGGTAGAAACTTTCGAAGTTGCGGCGGGTCCACGAGAGGGTATAATAGGCCGACAGGGTGAGGGGACCGTTGTCATAGGTGGCTTCCACCTCCATGCCGTACGATTCGCCCTTTCCCTCCGTGAAGGATTTCTCCCACTCCGTGAGCGGCGGGACGAAGGAGTTGCTGCCGTTGTATACCAGAAGATGGTCCATGGTCTTGTACCAGCCCTCCAGGTTGAACGTGAAATGCTTGAAAGGTGTGGTGTAGATGCCGCCGGCGATCTGGTCCGAAATCATCGGCCTGGCCATGTTGGTGGACGGCATCCAGCTGTTGGAGGGAAGGTCGATGTACATGGCGGCCACCAGATGGGCGAACTGGCTCATCCGGGTATAGGAGAGCTTGGCGGTGATGTCCTTGTTCAGCATCCATTTCAGGGCGATGCGCGGCTCCAGCGAATGCCAGGTCTTGGCGTCCGTGCGGAACAGGGCGTAGCGCAGGCCCACGTTGGCCGTCAGGTTGTACCGTATGAAAATCTCGTCTTCCGCATAGACGGCTGGTTCCAGCGAACGGTAGCCGATGGACTCGGAGTCTCCGCTGGTCTGCTCTTCCTGTCCCGGGCTGATGCTGGACGATTGGAATTCCCGCCCGGAATGATACCAGTGGTATTGGGCCGACAGGCCGTACCGGACGTGGTTGTAATTGTTCGGATACCAGTCCCAATTGGTGGTAAGGCCCGCTTCCCGGACATAGGAGATGTCCGAATCGGTCATGGCCGTGATGCTCTCGCCCTGGTTCCAGCTCCAGAAGTTGAAGTCGTAGCCGGTGTCCGAATTGCTCCTTGAATAATAGAGCGTGGTTTTTTCCCTGAGTTTTTTCGAAAACTCGTAAGCGTGTACGACAGAGGCGGTCAGGCTGCCCCATTTGACACGGATGTCCATCTCGTTGCTGCCGTCGTGCATGACGCCCTCCTCTTCCGTATGCACCAGCATTTCACGGCCGGCGTGCAGGTCGTCCCCGCCGGTGTAGAAGTTCAGGTTGAGCGTGTGCCCGGGGGCGAACCGGTGTGTAAGGCGGGCATTGAAATCGCTCATGGAATATCCGCCTTTGACGGTCTGGTCGTCTCCGTTCCGGTGGTTGGCGTAGATGATGGCGGGGATGGTGATGACATCCATCCAGGACCGCCGCAGTCCCACGTTGAAAGAGGTCTTTCCTTTGACGATGGGCCCTTCCAGCTGGATTCGTCCGTCGATCATTCCCAGGGAGAAAGACCCGTGGTACCGCTCCATGTCGCCTTCCCGGGTTTCCACGTCCACAACGGATGACATGCGGCCGCCGTATCTGGCGGGAAATCCGCTCTTGTAGAAGTCCAGATTGTCGATGACATCCGTATTGAAGCTGGAGAACAGTCCGCCGAAGTGGCTGATGTTGTACAGGGGGACGCCGTCGAGCAGGAAGAGGTTGTCGTTGCCGTCGCCGCCATGGACATACAGGCCGTTGGACAGTTCGTTGCCGGAAGCGACACCCGGCATCATCTGCAGGCGTTTGATGACGTCGGGCGTGCCGAAAGCGGCCACGCCGGCGTTCAGTTCTTTTCCGCTGATGCGGGCGAGACCTGTCTGGGTGGTGTTCTGCATCCTTTCCCGGATGGCGGTGATGCGGGAGGCTTCCAGCGAATCCCTTATTGCATTGTCCCGGGACTGTGCCCGGGCGGGGAGGAGGGTGACCAGCACGGCGGCCGCCAGCCCCGAAATCCTTTTGATCATATTCGTTTACCTGGTGCAAAGGTAAGAAATACTTTTTAAATTGCCCGATATTAGTTATATTTGTACGATATATCGTGTACGTATCATGAAAATTGTAGCCGATACCAATATCCCCTTCCTGAAAGGCGTCCTGGAGCCTTACGCAGAGGTGGTCTATGCCGACGGCCGCTCCATCGGAAAGGCCGACATGCACGATGCGGACGCCGTCATCATCCGCACCCGCACCCGTTGCAACGCGGAGACGCTCGCCGGTTCCAGGGTGCAGATGATCGCCAGCGCCACCATCGGTACGGACCATATCGACCTGCCCTGGTGCCGGGAGAACGGGATCGAGGTGGCCAATGCGGAAGGCTGCAATGCCGGCGGCGTGGCAGATTATGTGTTCTCCGCGCTCTATGGTACCGCTTCCCGCCGTTCCATCAAACTGGACGGGGCCGTCATCGGCATCGTGGGGGTGGGGAATGTCGGCAAGATTGTGGAAAGGATGGCCCGGAGCCTCGGTTTCGAGGTGCTCAAGTGCGATCCTCCCCGGGCAGAAAGGGAAGGGCCGGAAGGCTTCGTGACCCTGGACGAACTCCTGGAAAAGTCCCAGGTCGTCACCATGCATGTCCCTCTTGACGATGTCACCCGCGGCATGGCCGGGGAAGATTTCTTCAAAAAAATCCGTCCCGGGGCCATCTTCATCAACGCCGCCCGCGGCGAGATCGTGGACGAGGCCGCCCTGCTCCACGCGCATCCCAAGCTGGGCGCGCTCATCCTGGATACCTGGTGCAACGAACCCGACGTGAACATCAACCTGGTGGAAGTGTGCGACGTGGCCACCCCGCACATCGCCGGCTATTCCTATCAGGGCAAGCAGAACGGAACCGCCATGGCCGTGCAGGCGGTCGCCCGTCATTTCGGCATCAAAGAGTTGACGGATTTCGCCCCGGCGACGGACGACGAAGCCCTGAAACCTGTCACCATCGACCTGCACGGGAAGTCCCAGGGAGAAATCGCCGCCATCCTGCAATATAATTATCCCATCTTCACGGACGATTTCCTGTTCCGATCCAATCCTGACAGTTTCGAAAGACTCAGGAGTGAATACAACTATCGCAGAGAATTCAATATCGCCTAACCACATAATCATCATGTTCAATCAGAAAGACATTCATCAAATCGAAGAGCGGGGCGCCGACCTCCGGCAGGTGAAAGAGCAGATCGATCACTTCAAGAACGGTTTCCCCTGGATGAAGATTGTAGGCCCGGCCACGCCCGAGCGCGGCATCCGGGTCCTCACTCCGGAATTCGTCAGGGAGGCTGTCGCCTACTACCAGAAGGCCGAGATCCATGGAAAGAGCAAGTTCGTCCCGGCCTCCGGCGCCGCCTCCCGCATGTTCAAGGACATGTTCGGAGGCCTGGCCAAACTGGAGGGTGGGGAAGACTTGGACGCTGCGGCTCCCAGTTCCAAGCTGGCAGCCCGGATCAAGGATTTCGCCTTCTACACGCCGGAACTCTTCGGAGAACCCCAGGATACGCGGGACTATCGCCTGCAGACCCTCCGCCGCCTCCTCAAGGAGGACGGTCTGGCCTATGGCTCCAAGCCCAAGGGCGTGCTCAGGTTCCACCGCTATCCGCAGGAAGTACGCACCGCCATCGCCGAGCATCTGGTAGAGGCCCAGCAGTACATGCGCAACGCGGACGGCACCTGCAACCTTACCGTCACCATCTCTCCGGAGCATCAGACCCTCTTTGAAGAGGCCATCGCAGAGGTTAAGGAAGCCTATGAGGCCAGATACGGCGTCAAATACAACATCCGTTTCACTTTTCAGGACAAAGCCACGGACACCATCGCGGTGGATCCGGACAACAAGCCTTTCCGCAAGGAAGATGGTTCCCTCCTGTTCCGTCCCGCCGGTCACGGCGCCCTGATCTACAACCTGAACAAGGTGGAGGACGAGCTCGTTTCCATCAAGAACATCGACAATGTGGCCCACGAGAAACTCCTTCCGGTGACGGCCCAGTACAAGCAGGTGCTCATGGGGACGGCCCTCCAGCTCAGGGACTGCATCTTCTCGTACCTCCGCAAACTGGACGAGAATCCCACCGTGCAGCTGTGCAACGAGGTGGAGAATTTCCTGGACAAGCACCTCTGCGTGCAGATGCCTCTGGCCCACAGCGAGGCGGAGCGCGTCCAGATGCTCAAGGCCAAACTCAACCGTCCCATCCGCGTCTGCGGCATGGTCCGCAACGAAGGTGAACCCGGCGGCGGTCCGTACGTGATTGCCGGGAAAGACGGCTGCACTTCCCTCCAGATTCTGGAGAGCGTCCAGATCAACAAGTCCGATGAAGGCTCCATGGCTGCCATGTCCCGTGCCACGCATTTCAATCCGGTAGACCTGGTCTGCTGCCTCCGGGATTACAAGGGCGACAAGTTCGACCTTCTCCGGCATGTAGACCCGGAAGCCGGCTTCATCAGTTCCAAGAGCTACGAAGGCCGGGAACTCAAGGCCCTCGAACTGCCTGGCCTCTGGAACGGCGCCATGAGCGACTGGAACACCCTGTTCATCGAAGTCCCCATCGAAACCTTCAATCCCGTAAAAGTAGTGCTGGACCTGTTGAGGCCCTCCCATCAAGCATAAATATCCATAACTATGAAAGAAGCTTTGGCCGGAACACTTGAGTCCGGCGACATTATGATCCAGATCGGGCCGGGAGAGGGCCTGCAGATAGACCTGCAGAGCTCCGTAGCGGCTCAGTTCGGCCGGCAGATCAAAGCCGTGATCACCGAAACATTGGAAGGCCTGGGCATTCAGGATGCCCATGTCCAGGCAGTAGACAAAGGGGCTCTTGACTGTACCATCCGGGCGAGGGTGACCGCCGCCGCCGTCCGGGCAACCGGAAAAGACGTATGGAAAGATTAAGGAGAACCATGATGTTCGTTCCGGGCAACAACCCCGGAATGATGGCCGATGCCCATATCTACGGACCGGACAGCATCATGCTGGACCTGGAAGACTCCGTGACCATGGCCGAGAAGGACGCTGCCCGTCTGCTGGTTTACAACGCTCTCAAATCCATCGACTACGGCTCCACCGAGATGGTGGTCCGCATCAACCCGCTGAACACTCCCTACGGTAAAAAGGACGTAGAGGCCGTCGTGAAGGCCGGTGTGGACGTAATCCGCATGCCCAAAACGGAAACGGCCGAAGAAGTCCGCGAACTGGAAGCCGAAATCCTGAAAGTGGAAACCGAGATCGGCCGGGTAGGGGAAACCCGCATCATGGCGGCCATCGAGAGCGCCCTGGGCATCGTCAATGCCTTCGAGATCGCATCGGCCTCCAAGCGGATGATGGGCATCGCCCTGGGAGCGGAAGACTATTCCGCCAACCTCAAGACCAACCGCACCCCCGGCGGAGCGGAACTGCTGCTGGCCCGCGAAACCATCGTGGTGGCCGCCCGTGCCGCCGGTATCGCCTGTTTCGACACCGTCTATTCCAACCTGGACGACATGGAAACCTTCCGGAAAGAGGTGGAACTGATCAAGACGCTGGGCTTTGACGGAAAATCCATCATCAACCCTCGTCAGATCGAGGTCGTCAACAGCGTTTTCGTGCCTACGGAGAAGGAAATCAACAAGGCCCGTGCCGTCGTGGCCGCCATCAAGGAGGCTCAGGCCAAGGGCTCCGGCGTCATCTCCCTGAACGGGAAGATGGTGGACCGTCCCGTGGTCATCCGGGCAGAAAGAACCATTGCGCTGGCCGTTGCCGCCGGCGTGCTTGACAAGGAGGAAATGCTATGAGAAACTCGAAAGTAGTCACTTTGGAAGAAGCCATCCGCCGGAGCGGCCTGAAGGATGGCATGACCATCAGCTTCCATCACCATTTTCGCGGAGGCGACAAGGTGGTGAATCTGGTGGTCGATAAACTGGCCCAAATGGGTTTCAAAGACCTGAAACTGGCTGCCTCCAGCCTCTCGGACGTCCACAAGCCCCTGATCGAACATATCCGCAACGGCGTCATCACCGGCATCTCCACATCCGGTCTGCGCGGAGAACTGGCCGATGCCATCTCCCATGGCCTGATGAAAGAACCCGTGGTGTTCCGTTCGCACGGTGGCCGCGGCAGCGCCATCGCCTCCGGCGAACTCAAGATAGACGTGGCCTTCCTGGGTGCCTCCTCCTCGGATGAGCTGGGCAATGCATGCGGCTATTCCCGCAGCGAGAATGCCAAGAGCATCTGCGGCTCCCTGGGCTATGCCCTTCCCGATGCCCGCTATGCCTCCCATGTGGTGGTGATAACGGACGACCTGGTGGCCTATCCCAACATGCCGATGTCCATCCATGCGGCGGATGTCGAATCCGTCGTCGTGGTGGATTCCGTGGGCGACAGCTCCAAGATCGCCGCCGGAGCCATCCGCGACAGCAAGAACCCGCGTGACATCCTGCTGGCCAAGCAGGCCGCCAAGGTAATCATCAATTCCGGACTGTTCGTGGACGGCTTCTCCATCCAGACCGGTACCGGCGGCGCCTCCCTGGCCGCCGTCAAGTACATCCGGGAAGAGATGATTAACCGTGGTATCAAAGCTTCTTTCGCCCTCGGCGGCATCACGGCCCACATGGTCAAGCTGCACGAGGAAGGCCTTATCGGCAAACTTATCGACGTGCAGTCCTTCGACAAAGTGGCGGCCGAATCCATCAAGAACGACCCTTCACACCAGGAAGTATCTTCCGTCGAATATGCTTCCGGGCAGCATCTCGGTTCGGCGACGCACGCCCTGGATATCGTCATCCTGTCCGCCCTGGAGGTGGATACGGACTTCAACGTGAATGTGCTGGTGGGGTCTGACGGTATCATTCGCGGCGCCATCGGCGGTCACCAGGATACAGCGGCCGACAGCGCCCTTTCCATCATCGTGTGCCCGCTCTTGCGCGGACGCATCCCTTGCGTGGTGCCCAGGGTGACTACCCTCATCACCCCCGGCAAGTCAGTGGATGTGGTGGTGACCGAGTACGGAATCGCCGTGAACCCCGGTCGGCCCGAAATGGCAGAACGCCTTAAGAACGCTGGCCTGCATGTCGTGGATATCAAGGATCTGGCTGCCAAGGCAACTTCTGTTATCGGCACTCCGGATCCCCTGCCTTTCGGCGAGAAGGTGGTCGGTGTGGTGATGAACCGCGACGGCTCCGTCCTGGACAAGATCTACAATATCGAGGACTAGGATGTCCGCCATTTCGCTGGAACAACTTCTGGCAAGCAGAGATGCCAGGGTAGAGCATCAGCAGCAGCTGCTGGCGCTTTACCCTGGCGCTTCTCTTGTCTGCCTTACAGTGCAGCTGCCCGGGCCGGTGAAAAGGAATCCGGATTCGCTCCTGATAGGGGGAGCGGGGCTGGCCGCCTTGCTGGACAAGTTCGGCAGTGTGCTGGAACATGTCCAGGTAAAAGACCTGGAAACGGGCTATGAAGCCTATCTGGCCGTGCATCTGCCGCAGCTGCTCGTCAAGAAACGCTGCTGCGAAATAGAGGAGACCCACCCCCTCGGCCGTCTGATGGACCTGGATGTAATTGGCCCGGACGGCCCGGTGGAGCGGGCGGCCGTCGGAAGGGAACCCAGAAAGTGCCTGCTTTGCGCCCTGCCCGCCAGGGTCTGCATGCGCGCCCACACCCATACAGCCGGCGAGCTGCTGGATTTCATTCATAAAACCGTTGCTTTATATGCCGATGAGTAAAGATCGGAAAATCAGGATATTGTTCATTTGTCACGGGAATATCTGCAGGAGTCCGATGGCGGAGTTCATCTTGAAGGCCAAGGTTAAAGCCGCAGGCCTGGAAGACCGCTATTACATAGAGTCTGCCGCCGTCTCTACGGAAGAAATCGGCAATCCCGTCTATCCGCCTGCCAGGCGGTGCCTCCGCCAGCATGGCATCCCGTTCGACGAATATCGCACCGCACGCCAGGTCCGCCGGGCCGATTATGCTGCCTTTGACCGGCTGATCTGCATGGACGGAAGCAATCTCCGATGGCTGTCCAGGCTGATTCCGGAAGATACGCAGGGGAAAGTGAAACTGATGATGCGGTATGCCGGCAGCGGGCGGGATGTGGCCGATCCCTGGTATACCGGTGATTTTGAGCAGACTTACCGGGACCTGGACGAGTCGTGCGAAGCCATGTTGGCCGAAGATATTAATACATTCGATTGAAAAACCGTGATTTCTGTAAGAAATTGTAAGAAAATCTTTGGAAATCGATAATAAATAGTTACATTCGCATCGTTGTTCCATAGCAGGCGGAACCGGGAGTATTGGAAAGCTTGCACCGTGATGCAACCCTACGAAAACCTGGACATACAGGAGATCCCTCTGTCTTCTCCTTTCTTCCGCAATAAAGCGGTTGACTTTCTGGCGGCCAACGGGCTCAGACTGGAAAGTGTCGATGTGTATTATACTGTCCAGGATTCCCGCGGAGAAATCCTTGCCGGCGCAGGGCTTTACAAAGACATCATCAAGTGCGTGGCGGTTTCCAGTGAGGCCCGCTCGGGCGGCCTGGTGGCTCCTTTGGTCTCCCAACTGGCGGCGGAGGCGGCATCCAAAGGCTATCTTCAACTCAAACTGTTTACCAAACCGGAAAACCGTTCCGTCTTTGAGAGTCTTGGTTTCCATGAGATCGCATCGGCCCCCAAGGCTGTCCTGATGGAAAACGGCAGGGGACTGGAACAGTATGTCCGCCGCCTGAAAGAGGCCGCTTCCGGTCCGGGCCGCGCAGGAGTGGTGGTGATGAATGCCAACCCGCTTACGCTGGGGCACCAGTATCTGGTGCGGGAGGCGCTTCGTCATGCAGACCGTCTCTTCGTTATCCCTGTCCGGGAAGACCTTTCCCGTTTTCCCGCCGCGGAACGCCTGGCCATGATGCAGGCTTCGCTCCAGGGCGCCTGTGTATTGGAAGGTTCCCCTTACCAGATATCTGTAGCTACTTTTCCTACTTATTTCTTGAAAAACTTGTCCGATGCCTCCGAAACCCAGATGCGGTTGGACATCGACCTTTTTGCCCGTCATATCGCCCCGGCACTGGGTGTGGCGGTGCGTTTTGTGGGCAGCGAACCCTCCGACAACCTGACGGCCCGGTACAATGCGCTTATGCAGGAACTCCTGCCTTCCCGGGGAATTGAGGTGGTGGAAATCCCCCGCCTTTCCGATGGGGGAGAACCGGTATCTGCCTCCCTTGTCAGGGCAGCGCTGGACGATGGCCGTTTTGCCGCCGCGGCCGCCCTCACCCCTTCTCCGGTACATCCCTTTTTGCTCGCGGACCTCTGCGACAGGGCCCTTCGCCTCGAACTGGATACTCCGCTGAAACCCGGCCTGGTGGGCCCGGACGGTTCCGGTTCCCATGCCGACATGGACTATGCCCTGATGCAGAAGTCCGTATCGGCCCTCCGCCCTTTCTGGTCCCGGATGGCATGCGCCGCCACGGCGGAGGAGCTTCGGCAGGGCGGGCTGGCCGCAGAAAAGGCCATGCTGGAAGCAACCGGCGGGGTGAATACCCACCGCGGTGCCATCTTTGCCGTCGGCCTTGCCCTCAATGCCTTTGCCCGTCATGCGGAAGTAATTAAGAATGAGGCCGATATGCAAAAGTGTCTGGTCGATCTGGCCGAGACACTTTTGCGTAACCAACAGATATTGAGCCCGTTGGAAAACACGCCCGAAAGTCATGGATCGGCCGCGGTGGCGGCGTACGGCGTAAAAGGCGCCCGTCAGATGGCCCGTGACGGCTATCAGCTGCTTTTCACAGACTGGCTTCCTTATTACAGGTCGATGAGATTCCCGGTCAAACCCGGGATGACATCTCCCGACCGTTTTGACCGGCCATCTTTACAGAAGACCCTGCTCAGGATCATGTCCACCCTGGACGATACCTGCGTGATCCACCGGGTGGGGTATGAACGTGCGCAGCAGGTCCGGCGTGAGGCAGGGGAGCTGCTGGAGCGCTTCAGTGAGGAAAAACTGGAAGCCATGTGCCGGCAATATGCCGCCGAGGGCATCTCGCCCGGAGGTGCGGCCGACATGCTTGCCCTAACGATATTCATGGATTCAATAATTAACAAATAACTTCAAACGATTATGGTAGAACTCATTTCCAAAGGTGTTTATCTGCTTGACGGGAAGACCCTCGCCAGCGAGGCTGACCTGACTCCCGACGAGGCCCGCGAGAACACCATCGCCTACAAGATCCTCCGCGCCCACGATGTGGACGGCTCCAAGGGCAAGAAGCTCCGCATCCGTTTCGATGCGATGGTTTCCCACGACATTACCTATGTGGGTATCATCCAGACGGCCCGCGCCAGCGGCCTGGAGACCTTCCCGCTGCCGTATGCCATGACCAACTGCCACAACTCCCTGTGCGCCGTGGGCGGCACCATCAACGAGGACGACCACGTGTTCGGCCTGTCCGCGGCCAAGAAGTATGGCGGTATCTATGTGCCGGCCAACCAGGCTGTCATCCACCAGTATGCCCGTGAGGCCCTCACCGCCTGCGGAAACATGATTCTCGGATCCGACTCCCACACCCGCTATGGCTCTCTGGGCAACATGGGTGTCGGCGAAGGCGGCGGTGAGCTGGTGAAGCAGCTCCTCAAGAACACCTGGGACATCAACGCGCCCGAGGTGGTGCTGGTATGGCTGGAGGGCAAGCCCCGCCGCGGTATCGGCCCGCACGATGTGGCCATCTCCCTGGTGAAAGCTGTGTTCGAGAGCGGCTTTGTGAAGAACAAGGTGCTGGAATTTGCCGGCCCCGGCGTCAAGGAACTGCCCATCGACTTCCGCAACGGCATCGACGTGATGACCACCGAGACCACCTGCCTCAGCTCCATCTGGATCACTGACGGGGAGGTGAAGAAATACTTCGAGATGCACAACCGTCCCGAGGCTTACAGGGAACTCCAGCCCGGCAAGGTGGCTTACTACGATTCCATGGTCCGCATCGACCTGAGCACCCAGGAGAGCATGATCGCCCTCCCGTACCATCCTTCCAATGCCATCTCTATCCACGAGCTGCAGGCCGATCCCGAGAAGGTGCTGAAGGCCATCGAGGAAGATACCAAAAAACGTTTCGGCGAGAAGGTGCATCCGGACCTCCTTTCCAAGATCCGTGACGGAAAGGTCTATGCCGACCAGGGCATCATCGCAGGCTGCTCCGGCGGTACCTACGACAACTTGAGCGAGGCGGCCACCATCCTGCGCGGCAAGTCCATCGGCAACGATTATTTCACCATGAGCGCCTATCCGCAGTCTACGCCCGTTTATCTGGCTACCACCCGCAACCACATCGCCGAAGAGCTTCTGGAAGCCGGCGTGGTGATCAAGCCTGCTTTCTGCGGCCCTTGCTTCGGCGCCGGTGACGTGCCGTCCAACAACGGCCTTTCCATCCGTCACACCACCCGCAACTTCCCCAACCGCGAAGGCTCCAAGCCCGGCCAGGGACAGATTTCCATGGTGGCCCTGATGGATGCCCGTTCCATCGCCGCCACGGCTGCCAACGGCGGTGTCATCACCGCTGCCACGGACATCGAATACGAAGACACCCACAAGCCTTATTCCTTTGACGGCCGCATTTACGAGAAGCGTATCTACAACGGTTTCGGCAAGGCCGATCTTTCTCAGGAACTCCGCTACGGCCCCAACATCAAGGACTGGCCCAAGATGTACCCGATGCAGGAGAACATGCTGGTGGAACTGGCCGCTGTCATCCACGACCCTGTGACCACCACCGATGAACTCATTCCTTCCGGCGAGACTTCCAGCTACCGTTCCAACCCCTTGAAACTCTCCGAGTTCGCCCTTTCCCGCCGCGTTCCCGAATATGTAGGCCGCAGCAAGCGCATCCAGGCCGATGACCTTTCCCGCCGCGATGGCAAACTCACAGACGACCTGAAGAAGGCGCTGGCAGTGGCCGGCACCTCTGCGGAAGATACTTCCTTCGGTTCCTGCGTGTTTGCGAACAAGCCCGGCGACGGCAGTGCCCGCGAACAGGCTGCTTCCTGCCAGAAGGTGCTGGGCGGCGATGCCAACATCTGCTACGAATATGCTACCAAGCGCTACCGCAGCAACTGCATCAACTGGGGTATTGTCCCGTTCACCATCGGCCCGGATACTCCGTTCGACTATGAGGTGGGGGACTACGTGTTTGTGCCCGGCATCCGCAAGGCCATCCTCTCCGGTGCTGAGGAGATCGACGCTCAAGTGATTACCAAGAGCGGCGTGAAGCCGATCCACCTGTTCTTCCGCAACCTTACCGCCGACGAGCGCCAGATCCTCGCTGACGGCTGCCTGATGAACTACTATAAGAATAGGAAATAGTTACGTCATGCCCGGCTCCGACCGGGCATCTGCAAGAACATTTAATAAATACTATACCATGGAAAAGATTAAAATGACCACCCCGCTCGTCGAAATGGACGGCGACGAAATGACCAGGATCCTGTGGAAGATGATCAAAGACGAACTCATCCTCCCGTTCGTGGACCTGAAAACCGAGTATTACGACCTGGGCTTGCCTTACCGTGACAAGACTTCCGACCAGGTGACCATCGACTCCGCCAATGCGACCAAGCGTCTGGGCGTGGCCGTCAAGTGCGCCACCATCACCCCCAACGTGCAGCGTATGAGCGAGTACAACCTTCACCAGATGTGGAAGAGCCCGAACGGCACCATCCGCGCCATGTTGGACGGCACCGTGTTTCGTACACCCATCACCATCCCCAGCATCCATCCGGCCGTGAAGTTCTGGAAGAAGCCCATCACCATCGCCCGTCACGCCTATGGCGACGTGTATCGTGATGTGGAAATCCAGACCACCGAGCCCGGTGTGGCCAAGCTCGTTTTCGAAGGAGCTTCCGGCCAGCGCATCGAGGAAGTGATCCATGAGTTTGCCGGTCCCGGTGTCATCGAAGGTATGCACAACACCGACAAGTCCATCAGCAGCTTCGCCCACGCCTGCTTCAAGTATGCCCTTGACGTGAAGGAGAACCTCTGGTTCGCTACCAAGGACACCATCTCCAAGAAGTATGACGGCCGCTTCAAGGCGATCTTCGAGGAAATCTACGAGAAAGAGTACAAGGAGCAGTTCGAAGCCGCCGGCATCGAGTACTTCTACACCCTGATTGACGATGCCGTGGCCCGCGTCATGCGTTCCGAAGGCGGCTTCATCTGGGCTTGCAAGAACTACGACGGCGATGTGATGAGCGACATGGTCTCCACCGCCTTCGGCTCCCTGGCCATGATGACTTCCGTGCTGGTATCCCCGGACGGCAAGTACGAGTATGAGGCCGCTCACGGCACCGTGACCCGTCACTATTACAAGTACCTGAAGGGTGAAGAGACTTCCACCAACCCGATGGCGACCATCTTTGCCTGGAGCGGTGCCTTCCGCAAGCGCGGTGAGCTGGACAACCTCCCGGAACTGGTGAACTACGCCAACCAGCTGGAGCAGGCTTGCTTCGACACCCTGAACGAGGGACTGGAGACCAAGGACCTGGTGAACCTCTCCGAGGGCATCACCCCGAAGGGCCTCACCTCCCTGCAGTTCCTCCAGGAAATCCGCAAACGTCTGGAAAAACGCCTCGGCGCCTAGTTCCATCCGTCACTGCCGGCCCGACCGGCAATCTGCCCTTTTAAAGTCATGCCCGGCTCCGGCCGGGCTTCTTTCGTTTTTTTTTCGAACCTTGTGCAAGATTACTGGTTTTGCCGGTTTAACTGATAAATGATCAGGTATGAAATGGCTGCATAATATGCTGAAGGGCATATCGTTTACGGGAGCTCTTTTCGTTTTTCAGGCGTGCTACGGAACGCCTGCCGTCGACCCGTTGTTTGAAGAATCCGGCCTGGCTCCGATGAACTTCTCCGTCGTCTCCTCCTCCAGCGGAGAACCGCTTTCCGGCATAAGGGTGCTTGTCGGATCGGAATGGGAGCCGGACCGCCGGACAGAACTGGGTGTTACAGGTTCGGACGGTCATTGCCATGTGGAAATACCCTATAGGAGGAATGTCAAAGGTCCTTCGCTTCGTTTCGAAGATCCGGAGGGAGCCCACATCGCCAAGGATACTGTTCTGCTGGACCTGACCGAGCGTGAAGTCCTCATTCAATTGCGTCCGGAATGATGAGGCGTTCTTTTCTGATTCTCTTTTTCTTCCTGGCCGGCACGGGTGTCTATGCCCAGGACGGGGGAAGATCTTGTCCAAAGTCTTTTTCCCTGGAATTGGGTGCAGGTCCCGGGCCGGTGCATACCCGCATGATGTACCCGTCGGCCGGTGCCTTCGCTTCTGAAGGAAAGCGGCCGGACCATTCCAGTGCCATTTATCCTGCCGTGGGCCTTTCCGGAGTCTGGCGTGTGAGCCCGCGGTGGGAATTGATTCTGACGGGGATCCTTTCCTGGAGCCATTTCAAAGTCACGCGATACGATGTGTTCGGAATCGACCCGAAGGGAAATCCCCGTTTCGATCTTTCCCGGGAAGCCGGTACATCTTGGGCGGCGGCCGGTCCCATTGCCTCTCTGACCTTTCAGGGGCGAGTGCTATGGAACCCGAAATGGAAAGTCAGGCTTTATTCGGCCTTTGGACTGGGATTCGCCCCTCAGGCAGCAGATATCTACCCCTTGCCCTCGATAACCCCGGTCGGCGCCCGTTATGAATTCAGCCGCCTCTACCTCTTCACCGACTGCACGCTGGGTCCCGTATCCACCGCCCTCTATTCCGGCCTCGGCTGGCACTTCTAAAAAGTCCCTCTGACGGGTATACCTTCCTTGTCAGGGACCTTTACAACAAGACCGATGCATACCATGCACAGGCCGATGGCAACGTTCCGCACAAACCATATGATTGCCACCGGGTGCACTGTTTGTGGCTGAAAAAGAGTCTGTTGTGAATAGGCCGATGGCGAAGGTTCAGTTGAAGCCGTATGATTGCCACCGGGTGCACTGTATGTGGTTGAAAATGAGTTTGTTGCAAAAAAGCCGATGGAAAAGGTTCAGTTGAAGCCGTATGATTGCCACCATGAGTACTGTATGTGGTTGAAAATGAGTTGGTTGTGAAAAGGCCGATGGCGAAGGTTCAGTTGAAGCCGTATGATTGCCACCGGGTGAGCCGTATGTGGCTGACTATTAGTTTGTTCCGCAAACCCATGTGGTAATGGCGAGCAAGCGAGAGCAAGCGAAGCGAAGCGGAACGGAGTCCCCTGGACACCCCATACCCCTCCCTACATCACATAAAGAAAGGAGCCAACTCACTTTTGAGTCAGCTCCATGACGAGAATGTGTTAAAGGACGATTATTCGGGGTCTACCAGCCAGTAGAGCTCCCAGACAGAGTCGTTGCAGGGGTTGTGGTTGTCGTCGTAGATAATGGCCTTGGTGAGGGTTTCATGGTCCAGGTCGAAACCGCCGCCGTGGTCCGTAGAACATGATGGTGTATTTGGCGGGGTGGTGTTTGCCGGCACATCGGTACTGTTGTCTTTGTTACAGGAAATGGTGCTCATGGCCAGGGCGACACTGAGGCCGATGAGTACGGAATGAATAAAGTTTTTCATCGTTTGATTGGATTGATTAACGTGCAAAAAAACGCAAAAAAACGCATCTGCACAAGTTTAGGGGCAAGAAGATGCCCGATCAAGCCGGCAATGACGGCGGGTTTTAGCCCAGGGGATAGAAGAGGGATTCGTAGCGGCTGTTCCAGCTGCGGTCGTAGTGTTTGCGGACGGTGCGGGCGCTGGCGAAGGTGACGAAGTTGTCCCAGGCTTCCAGGAAGAGGACGGCGAAGTCGGTGCGCTGATGGAGCGTAAGGGCGAAGAGCGTATAGACAGCCACGATGTAGACATCGGCCCTTTCGCGGTCGTCGGCCTGCGGGGTGGAAGGAGTTACCAGGGTGAGGCGTTCTGCCTGGGCGAAGGCGAGGTCTGCGATGGTGTCGGCCAGGAGGGCCTCTTCGGCGGGCGCATACAGCTGGACACAATAACGCTCGGCGGCATATTTCCGGGCCGATGTCTCTTTCTCCAGGGCCGGCATGGGGCTGGGAAGGGCCGATTCGAAATAACGGGCGAAGTCCGCCTCGCCCCTGAGGAACTTTAGGGCGAGGACGCAGTAGTCCCGTACGGAGGCCTCGATGACCATCGAGTAGGGCGCTTTTTCGTCTATTCCGGACAATATTTCTTGAACCGTAGCCATAAGCAGGCGTAAATATACAAAAAATCTATTAATTTTGTATCGATAGATGTCCGATCCTGTCGGTCATGACGAATAAACATGAGAAACCGGGCATGACGAAAGAATATGAAGATTGTATTTCTTGATGCGATTTCCATGGGGGATGTTTCCATGGATGAGATTGCCGCTTTGGGCGAATTGGTGTGCTATCCCAGCTCCACGGCGGAGCAGGCGCGCGAGCGCGTGCGTGATGCCGATGTAGCCATGTTGAACAAAGTGATTGTGGATGAAGCGTTTCTGGACGCTGCGCCGAAACTCCGGCTCATCTGTGAAGCCGGAACGGGCATCAACAATATAGATGTGAAGCTCTGCGAACAGCGGGGCGTGATTGTGAGGAACGTGGCGGCCTATTCCACCGATTCCGTGGCCCAGACGGCCTGGATGCATATCCTGAATCTTTCCGGCCGTGCTTTCCACTACCAGGATTTTGTCCGGAGCGGAGCCTATAGCAAGAACCCTGTGCACGTGGATTTCGCCCATCCCTTCACGGAACTCGCCGGCAAAACGCTGGGCATCGTAGGCATGGGAGCCATCGGCCAGAAGGTGGCTGCCATCGGCAAGGCTTTCGGGATGAAGGTCATCTATTATTCCACCTCCGGCACCGGCCATTGCAAGGATTACCCCTGTGTGGATCTTCCGGAATTGCTGCAAAGCTCGGACGTGATTTCCATCCATGCGCCTTTCAACGAACGGACGGCGGGACTTATCGGCTATGGGCAGCTGCGCATGATGAAGCCCACGGCCTTCCTGGTGAACACCGGCAGGGGAGGCATCGCGGTGGAGGCCGACCTGGCCCGTGCTCTGGATGATGGTCTCCTTGCGGGGGCGGCGCTGGATGTGTATGTTCGGGAACCGCTTCCGCTGGACAGCCCCCTGATGCACCTGCAGCATCCGGAACGTCTTGTTTTCTCTCCGCACATCGCCTGGTATTCCCGTGAAGCCCGCGCCCGCCTGGTCCATGAAATGGCAGAAAACGTAAAGAAGGGCTGGTAAAAAGTTCAAAAAAAATTTGCAGATAAAAAAAAACTTACTACCTTTGCGGTGTACTATTAAACTAATACACGCGCAAAGATATGATTTCAATCAAGAATTTAGGCTTCAGTTACGGCTCCAACGAGGTATTGAAAGACATCTCGATGGAGATCCGCGAGGGGAACGTCTATGGTCTTCTCGGTGAGAACGGGGTAGGGAAAACCACCCTTCTCACCTTGCTGTGCGGGCTCAAGAAGCCCCAGAGGGGGAGTATCGTCATTGATGGCAGAGAGCCTTTCCGCAGGCAGCCTTCCCTTCTTGCAGAACAGTTCTATCTGCCCGACGAAGTAGCTCCGGTCCATGCCAGGGCTTTGCATTTTGCGAAAGAGAACGGCATCCTCTGGCCCTCCTTCGACCTGCAGAAATTCGTCGCTGTCCTGGAAGAATTCGAGGTGGACAAAGACCAGCGGATGGATACCATGAGTGCCGGTCAGCTCAAGAAGACCTGGATTGCCTTCGCCCTGGCCTGCAATGCCCGCCATTATTATATGGACGAGCCCACAAACGGCCTGGACATTCCTTCCAAGGCCCAGTTCCGCAAAGCCATTACCAAATATGTCTCGGAAGAGGCCGCCGTCATCATCTCCACCCATCAGGTCCGGGACCTGGAAAACGTCATCGACCCCATCATCATCCTGGACAAGCGGGCTGTGCTGGTGAATGCTTCCCTGGAGGAGATTACCGCTAAGATGTATTTCGATTACGGCAACGAAATCAAACCGGACTCCCTCTTTGTGGAGCAGACTCCCGGGGGTACAATCCAGGTGTATCCCAACGTCTCCGGCCAGGAGTCCAAAGTGAACCTGGAGGCCTTCTTCAATGCGGTCCACGCCCATAAAGACGTGGTCAAAGCCATGTTCAACCGATAAAAATGTCCTGCATCATGAAAAACGAAGTATTTGATTTCGGACGTTTCTGGAACTATTTCAAGTTCGACCTCAAGCAGATGTGGCGCAATCACTCCCGTCCGGCCATCGTGATCGGAGGGATGGGGCTGATCGTCTACGTCATCTGGGTGCTGATGGGCCTCATCTTCGGAGGAGGCGTCTGGCAAGGTCCCTCTCTGGGAGCCCGCATTGTAGTGATGGCTGTGGCCTTCATCGTCCTGATGTTCTATCAAACCCGCACCTATGGATATCTCACCGACCGGCGCCAGGGATCGTCCTGGCTGATGATTCCGGCCTCATCGACCGAAAAATTCGTGTCCATGCTGCTGATTACCCTGCTGGTGATTCCTATCCTGTTCGTGGTCGTGTTTTTCTGTGTGGACTTTATTCTCAGCATAGCCGATCCTACCGTGGGGCAGTCCATCCTCGGTGCCGTTTTTTCGGCCGATCTTTCTGCGCTGGGTGATATGTCGCAGTCTGAAAGCATGTTCATGAATTTCTCCAAAGGGCCGATGGTCGCCCTGATGGTCATCAGCCTGATCAATAATTTCCTCTTCTTCCTGCTCTGCGGCCTTTGCTTCAAGCGCTATAAAATTCTGGGCGCCATCGGCGTCACCTTTGCCGTCGAGGTCGTCCTCAGCATCCTGGGAAGTATTTTCATCCCTATGTTCGCCGATAATCTGGTCTACCTTGAAGAAGAATCGGCCTTCCAGATGATGAACGGTGTCTTGAATGCCGTCCTGGTCTTCTCCATCGTCGTCGTCCTCGCCCTTGCTGCCGGCATTTTCTTCCGCATTAAAACCATAAAGCATTAAACCATGGATTTCAACGCAGATAAACCCATCTTCCTGCAGATTGCCGACAGTCTGTGCGACCGCATCCTGGCCGGCACCCTGAAAGGGGAGGAACGGATCCCTTCCGTACGCGAATTCGGGGCCGAGATAGGCGTGAATCCCAATACGGTGATGCGTACGTTCGAAAAACTGACTGCAGACGGTATCATTTACAACAAACGGGGCATCGGCTATTTTGTGGCCCCCGACGCCCGCGAGCAGATTCTCTCCGTCCAGCGGAAAGAGTTTCTGGAAAAAGATGTCCCCGCCATCCGCAAGCGGCTGGACCTCCTGGGCCTGGATGTGTCAATTTTTAACAGTTAAAACCATGAATACATTTGCAATGATCGCCTGCACGGCAGGTGCTGCAGCCCTTCTGACTTCCTGTGTCTTCGTGACCTCCAACGGCAATGGAAAAACGGTCCGCTGCAAGGGTCCCGTCCAGACCAAGTCACTGGACCTGAAAGACTTTGACCGGATCACCCTCAACGGTTCCTCCGATATCCAGATATCCCAGCGCGAGACTTTCTCCGTGCAGGTGGAAGCCAATGAAGAAGTGTTCGACCTGATTGACTTCCATGTGGAAAACGGCACCCTGGTGCTCGCGTCCAAGGACCATGTGAACATCCGGGCCGAAAAGTTCGAGGTGACTGTCTGCCTGCCTGTCCTCAAGGATTTTACCCTCAACGGTGCGGCCGACCTGGATTTCAAGGGCGGTTACTACTCCTCGGAGAATCTTGCGCTCAACGTGAACGGAGCCGGTGACCTGGAACTCAACGATATCCAGGTGCCGGAGCTGAGGCTCAGCGTAAACGGAGCCGGTGATGTCGAGTTGAATGACATCGATGTCCAGGCCGTCTCCGTTTCCGTGAACGGTGCCGGCGATGTGGACGTGTCCGGCAAGGCAGACAAAGCCAGTTTCAGCGTGTCCGGGGCCGGTGACATCGACGCACGCAACCTGGCCTGCGAAAACATCGAGACCCATAAGAGCGGCATGGCTTCCATCCGCACCGCCAAATGATTCTGTGTGCGCAATAATCGTTGACTGATAGTTGTATATAAAAATCGGCCCGGGCAAAAACCCGGGTCGATTTATGTTGATGCCTGCCCTTCTGGCGGGGCCTTCACGGTTACCAGCCAAGGACGTAGGCGAAGATGAGCGGAGCCACGATGGTAGCGTCGCTTTCCACGATGAACTTGGGGGTGTCCGGAGCCAGCTTGCCCCAGGTGATCTTCTCGTTGGGGACGGCGCCGGAATAGGAACCGTAGGAGGTGGTGGAATCCGAAATCTGGCAGAAATAGGCCCAGAGGGGAGTGCCTTCCCAGCCCAGGTCCTGTTCCATCATGGGAACGCAGCAGATGGGGAAATCGCCGGCGGTACCGCCGCCGATCTGGAAGAAGCCGACGCCGGGGGCATTCTTCTTGTACCAGTCTACCAGGAACATCATCACTTCCACGCCCTGGATGACCATGTGAGGGTCATATTCTCCGCGGATGACGTGTGCGGTAAAGATATTGCCGGTGGTGCAGTCTTCCCAGGCGGGGCAGATGATGGGGATGTCCTTCTCGCAGGCGGCTACCACCCAGCTGTCCTTCGGGTCGATCTCGTAGTACTGCTCCAGAACGCCGCTGCGGATCATCTGGTAGATGAACTGGTAGGGGAGATATCTCTTGCCCTCTGCCTTGGCCTTGTCCCAGACCTCCACGAGGTGCTTTTCCAGACGGCGGAAGGCTTCCTCTTCGGGGATGCAGGTGTCCGTCACGCGGTTGTAGTGGTTGTCCAGGAGCTCCTGCTCCTGCTTGGGGGTGAGGTCACGGTAACCGGGAACACGGTAATAGTGGCTGTGGGCCACCAGGTTCATGATGTCCTCTTCCAGGTTGTTGGCGCTGCAGCAGACGAAGGCGATCTTGTCCTGGCGGATCATCTCTGCCAGGGAGAGGCCCAGCTCGGCGGTGCTCATGGCACCGGCCATGGCCAGGAACATTTTTCCGCCCTTGTTGAGCAGATCTTCATAGGCCTTGGCTGCGTCTACCAGAGAAGCAGAGTTGAAATGACGGTAGTGATGGGTGATGAATTGAGAAATAGGTCCCTTTTCCATTTTTTTAGTTGTTTCCGCTCCTTTTGGCGAAACCAGTCCTTGGTCTCCAGCCGTTGGAGTTTTGTGCAAAATTAGACTAATTTTTTCGTTTCAGCAAAAGAATTCGTAACTTTGTCCCTAATATGAAAACGAAACTGATAATAGCTGGGCCCAACGGCAATCTCTCTGCCCTTCTGGAAGTTCCGGAAGGCCTGGAGAAAGGGCCGATTGTCATTCTGATGCATGGTTTCATGTCCAACAAGAAACTGGAGCCGCTCAAGTCTGTTTCCGCCGCCCTTCTCAAGGAAGGAGTGGCCACGCTCCGGTTCGATTTCGACGGCCACGGGCAATCGGAAGGCCGCTTCCGGGATATGACGGTTCTCACCGAACTGGAAGATGCCCTGGCTGTATATCAAGAGGCTGTAAAGCTTCCCTTCGTCACCGATATCGCTCTCCTGGGGCATTCCCAGGGTGGGGTGGTGGCATCCCTTACCGCGGCGAAGCTGGGCTGTCCCGCCGTCAAGGCCCTTGTGATGCTGTCGGCCGCCGCCGTCCTGAAGGACGATGCCCTCAACGGCGTTCTGATGGGCAAGCATTACGATCCGGCCAATCCTCCGGAAAAGCTGCACGTGCTCTTCCATACGGTGGGCAGGAATTATTTTACCGTCGCCCAGCATCTTCCTCTTTATGAGGATGCCGCCGCCTACAAAGGCCCGGTGTGTCTGGTCCACGGCACGCAGGACAAAATCGTCCCGTTCAGCTACAGCGAAAAATATCACGGAATCTATCCGGGCAGCGAACTCCATCTGCTGGAGAACGAAAACCACATCCTGTCCAAGCGCAGGCAGGAAGTGGTGGAACTGTCTGTCCGCTTCTTAATCGACAAACTCAAACCATGAACCTTTTCCCCGACCTCGAAAAGACCTACACCAGAGAACGTCTTTCCGCACGCGAGGCACAGCGTCTGGCCGAATTCATCGCATTCGGCCCCATCGTGTTCCAGACCAGCCGCCTCATGCTCAAGTTCGGAATCCTGGAACGTCTCCGCGACAAAGAGATGACGCTCGCGGAAATTGCCGATGCCGCATCGATCAGCCCCTATGCCGCCAAAGTGCTGCTGGAGGCCTCCCTCTCTATCGGCACGGTGCTGGTGAATCCCGATACAGACCGTTTCTCCCTCTCCAAGACCGGCTGGTTCCTCCTGAATGACCCTGCCACCAGGGTGAACGTGGATTTCAACCACGACGTGAATTACGAAGGATTCTTCAAGATGGAGGAATCCCTGCTGGAAGGCCGCCCCGCCGGACTGGAGCACTTTGGCGGCTGGCCCACCATCTATGAAGGTCTGTCCTCCCTTCCGGAGCAAGTGCAGAAAAGCTGGTTCGGATTCGACCATTTCTATTCGGACCATTCCTTCGAAGAGGCCCTGCCCATCGTATTTGCGAACAAGCCCGGCCGGATCATGGACGTGGGCGGCAATACCGGCAGGTTTGCCCAGCGCTGCGTGGCCTACGACCCGGCGGTGGAAGTGACCATCGTCGACCTGCCTCAGCAGATCGGCCTCATGAAAAAGGCTACGGCCGGCGATCCCAATGCTGCCAGGATCCACGGCTTCGGTACCAATATGCTGGACAGCGCCAACGAGTTCCCCGCAGACCTGAATCCGGACGTAATCTGGATGAGCCAGTTCCTGGATTGCTTCTCGGAGCCCCAGATTCTGTCCATCCTGCAGCGGGCGGCCAAGGTGGCCGGTCCCCAGACCCGGCTCCTGATCATGGAAACCTTCTGGGACCGCCAGCGGTTCGAGCCTGCCGCCTTTTGCCTCACCATGACCAGCCTGTATTTCACGGTCATGGCCAACGGCAATTCCAAGATGTATCACTCCGACGACATGGTCCGCCTGATAAAGGAGGCCGGCTTCAGCGTGGAAACCATCCACGACTCCCTGGGCCAGGGCCACAGCATCGTCGTCTGCAAAAAAGCGTAAAAAACAACTGAAATATGACTTTGAACGAAATTCAAGAGAAAGTGAAGACCTTCCTCGTGGACGAGCTGGAAATTGAGGAAGAGAAGATTGCCGGGGATGCCCGCCTGAAGGAAGACATGGGCATCGATTCCCTGGAAGTGGTGGATGTAGTGGTTCTGGTGGAGCAGGAGTTCGGCTTCAAGATGAAGCCGGAAGACTTCAAGACCCTCCTTACCCTGGACCAGTTCTGCCAGTTTATTGCTGAACGGGTTGGCTGATCTTTCGCATAAAGCCTGGAAAGGAGCCACCGACGGCACGCCCTGGATGCACCGTTCTCTCATCTGGCTGTTCCGCTGGATGCCGCTGAGGGTGATGTATGGTTTCATGGCCGTGGCCATCCCTTTTTATGTGCTCTCGGACGGCACCGGAAGAAAGGCCTCGTACCGGTTCTTCCGCAAAAGGATGGGATACGGGCGTTTCCGCTCGGCGCTGCACGTGTTCAGGAACATGTACAACATGGGTGAGGCCGTAATGGACAGGTTCGCCACCTATGCCGGCCGGAAATTCCGGATGACCGGGGACAATGTGACGCTGTACAATGCGCTTTGTCCGAAGGAAACTCCGTTCATGCTGCTGGCTTCCCATCTGGGCAATTACGAGATTTCGGGCTATATGCTCCGGACTCCCAAGCCCATGAAAACGCTGGTGTACGCCGGCGAGGCGGCGACCGTGATGCAGAACCGGGCCAGGATGTTCGGCGACAGCAACATTGAAATGGTTCCGGTGCAGGAAGATCTGTCGCACATTTTCGTGCTGAATTCAGCGCTCGCATCCGGAGAAATCGTCTCCATGCCGGCCGACAGGGTTTTGGGATCGGCCAAGAATGTCCGTTGCCTCTTCTTCGGAGAGGAGGCATCCTTTCCGGCAGGGCCTTTCACGCTGGCCGTAAAACGCGGAGCCACCGCTTTCGCCGTGTTCGTGGTGAAAGAATCGGCCCGGGTTTTCAAGGCTGTGGTAGAGGAACTTCCGATGCCCGAAAGCGGAACGGTGCAGGATAAGGTACAGTCCCTTGCCGGCACTTATGCCGCCTGCCTGGAACGGGTCGCCAGAGCGTACCCGGACCAGTGGTTTAATTTTTACGATTTTTGGAAATGACCGCATTCCGCGACATACCCATAGGCACCATCCTGCCCCAGCAGCCGCCTTTCCGTTTCGTGGACTTCCTGGAAAACTACAGTGAAGAGGCCACTGAGGTCTCTTTTACGGTAAGGGAAGATACGCTGCTTACGGAAGACGGCGGGCTCAGCGCCGCCGGCGTGATGGAGCACATGGCGCAGGCCAGCGCCGCCCGCGTGGGGTATGTCACCGTGTATATCCTGCACAAGCCCGTGAGCATCGGCTTTATCGGCCAGGTGAAGAATTTCAGGCTTGCGCGGCTTCCCAGGATGGGAGAACGGCTTCTCACCAGGGTGATTCTCCGTCAGGAAATCTTCGGCATTTCCCTTTCGGATGTAGAGGTCCGCTGTGGAGAGGAACTCATCGCGTCGGCCTCGTTAAAAACTGCTTTGAACAATGATTGACAGGGTTTTCATACAGGGAACAGGGCTTTGCACCCCGCTGGGGGATGCCCCCCGGGATGTGTTCGCCTCCGTGAGAAGGGGAGAATCGGCCCTCCGGCTGCATCCGGATGCTTTCGGTGCTCCGGAGCCGGTGTTCGCCTCCCTCTTTGACCGTGCCTCCTTCGAAGGGAAGTCCCTTTTCCCGGAAATCTGTACGAGAGCCGCTTCCGCCGCCATCGCGGAGTCCGGCATAGACGCTTCGTCGGAAAGAACGGGGCTTGTGGTCTGTTCCGTCAAAGGAGAGATCGAACACCTTGGCCAGGCCGATGTCACCCTGGCCGCGTCGGCCCGGAAAATTGCCGATGCGCTGGGCGTCACCACTTCGCCCGTGGTGGTGTCCAACGCCTGCATCTCCGGCCTGGCCGGCCTGGTGCAGGGACGCCGGATGCTGCTTTCCGGCCTTTGCGACCAGGTCATCGTGGTGGGTGCGGAAGTCCAGTCTCGGTTTATCGTAACCGGATTCCAGTCGCTCAAGGCCCTTTCCGGGGAAGCCTGCAAACCCTTCGATGCAGCCCGCTGCGGGCTCAATCTGGGCGAAGGCGCCGCCGCCATGGTGCTTTCCGGGGTTCCGGCCGATTGGGAAATCGTCAGCGGGGCCATCCGCAACGATGCCAACCATATCTCCGGGCCTTCCCGCACCGGAGAGGGCAGTTTCAATGCCCTCCAATATATCCTTCCCTCCGTCAACAGGGACAACCTGGCCTTTGTCAGTGTCCATGGCACTTCTACGCTCTACAACGATGAAATGGAATCCATCGCCCTGGACAGGGCGGGGCTTCTGGATTTTCCCGTCTGCGCCCTCAAGGGCACTTTCGGCCACACCATGGGCGCCGCCGGCATTCTTGAATCCATTATGGGCATGCTCGCGTGCGAAGCGGGTATCGTCCTTCCCACCCGCGGATATGAGTCGCTGGGGGTAAGCCGCCCGGTCAAGGTGTCATCGGCCGGAATGCCGGCTTCCGGCAACGGATTCATCAAGCTATTGTCCGGTTTCGGCGGCGTCAACGGGGCCCTATACTTCAGAAAAGGAGGCAGAGCATGAAAGTTGTGAACATCCCTTCCGGCGCCTCGCTGCCGGATCTCTATCGCGAATATGCAGGGGATTACCCCAAATTCTTCAAAATGGACACGGCCTGCAAACTGGGCTTCCTCCTGGCAGAGATGCTGGTAAAGGACGACCAGGACCGTTTCCAACCCAGGCAGGACCGTGCCGTGCTGGCCTTCAGCCGCCATGGTTCCCTGGCCGATGACCGCAATTTCGCGGACACCATGGCCGATTTCCCCTCGCCGGCGCTGTTCGTCTATACGCTGCCCAATACGGTGACGGGGGAGATTGCCATCAGGAACAAGTACGCCGGGGAGACATCGGCCTTCGTGCTGGAAACCTACGACCCGGAGATGATCCTGAACCAGATTGTGATGACGTTTGAAGACGCTGCCGTGCGTTCCGTACTGGCCGTCTGGGTCGACTGCCCCACGGACGATGCCTGGGCTGCCCGCGGCTGGCTGGTGGAACTGGAAGACCTCTTGCCGCAGGAAGGACACCATTGCTGCGGTCATCATGGCGGCGGTTGCTGCCACCACCACGGCGGTGACGAAGGGGAGCACCACTGCTGTCATCACCACGAAGGAGAGGAAGGGGAGCACCACTGCTGCCACCATCACGAGGAAGAGGGCGGTGAACACCACTGCCATTGCAAAGAAAACAAACAAGAATAGAAAATGGAAAATCTGATTGAAGAACTGAAACTGAAGGTGATTGATTCCCTGAACCTGGAGGGAATGACCCCGGCCGATATCGATAATGACGCCCCGTTGTTCGGGGACAACGGCCTCGGCCTCGATTCCATCGACGTGCTGGAACTGATCGTGCTGCTGGAGAAGAACTACGGCATCCGCCTGGCCACTCCCCAGGAGGGCAAGAAGGTGTTCCAGAGCATGGCCGTCATGGCCGATTATGTCGCTGCCAACCGGACCAAATAAGTGGCAGGGCGGATTGTCATAACAGGTGCCGGTGTGGTAAGCGCCATCGGGTGCGGAAAGGCCGAAACCCTGGCCTCGCTGCGGGAAGGCCGCAGCGGCATCGCCCCGGTGAAGTATCTGGAAACCACCCTGAAAGATTTCCCGGTGGGGGAGGTGCCCCTGTCCAATGCGCAGCTGGCATCCCTTGCCGGTGCGCCTGACAACTGGCCCCGCACGACGCTTCTGTCTGTCCTTGCCCTCCAGGAAGCCCTGGAGCAGGCCGCCTTGTTACCGGCAGGGAATGGCCTTTCCGAAGCATTTTCCCGGCCGTTCCCTGCCGATGGACTGATGCTGGTCAGCGGCACCACGGTAGGGGGGATGGACCTGACGGAGAAAAGCTACCCGGTGTATTCGCCATGGCACAGCTGCGGCGCGTCCACGGACCTGGCCGCACGGTTTCTGGGTTTTTCCTGCGCTACGACCCTTTCCACGGCCTGCTCGTCGGCCGCCAACGCCTTTATCTATGCGGCCAACCTGATCCGCTGCGGATTCTGCGACCGGGTGGTGGCCGGCGGTGCGGAAAGCCTGTCGGACTATCATCTGAACGGGTTCAACTCCCTGATGATCCTGGACCGGGAATGGTGCCGTCCCTTCGATGCCACCCGCGCCGGGCTCAATCTGGGAGAAGGTGCTGCGTTCCTGGTGCTTGAGTCGGAAAAATCGGCCTTGCAGCGGGGCGCAAAACCCCTAGCTGTGCTCAGCGGATGGGGAAACGCCTGCGATGCGTTCCATCAGACGGCTTCGTCTGCAGAAGGAACCGGTGCCGTACTGGCGATGACAAAAGCGCTGAAACAGGCCGGACTCAAGCCGCAGGATATCGACTATGTGAATGCCCACGGCACGGGGACGCCCAACAACGATGCGTCTGAGAGCACGGCCCTTCGGACTGTCTTCGGCGACGCCCTTCCGCCGGTTTCCTCCACCAAGCCTTTCACCGGCCACACGACCAGCGCTTCCGGCTCCATCGAGGCGGTCTTCTGCCTCCTGGCCCTTCGGCACGGATTCATTCCGCGCGAACTGAACTGGTCAAAGGCCGATGAGAATTGCATCGTCCCGTATACGGGTGACGGTGCGGGGACCTTGAAGCATATCCTCTCCAATGCCTTCGGGTTTGGAGGCAACGACACATCTTTTATCCTTTCCCGCCTATGAGCCGTCCTGTCTATATCCGGTCGATAGTCTGCCTGGGAGCGGAGGATCCCGATTTCCGGCAGGTCTTTTCTCCGCTGGAAGCCCGGCGGATGGGAAGGCTGCTCAAAAGGGCGGTCTGGGCTTCGCAGAAGGCCATGGAAGCGGCTCAGACGACCATGCCCGACGCCATCGTCACGGCTACGGATTTTGGCAGCATGCGGGAATCGGAAGCCTTTCTGGGAGCGCTTCGTTCCGGGGGAGAGACCTCGCCGCGTCCCACCAATTTCATGCAGTCCACGCACAACACCATCGGCTCGCTGATCGCCATCCGGCTGGGCTGCCACGGTTATAATACCACTTATTCCCACAAGGGAAGCTCGTTCAGGAGCGCCCTCACAGATGCCTGGATGCAGGTTTCCACCGGAGAGGCCGATACGGTGCTGGCAGGCTGGTTCGACGAGGATTTCCCGCCATCCGGCTCGGCAGACCATGCCGTTTCCCTGGTGATAACGGCATCTCCCGAAGGAGCCGTCGGCCCGCTGTCCCGGGAGATGCTTTCGCTTCCGGATGAGGACCTCCTTGGCACGCTTTTGGAAAACAGGTAATCCCGCTATGTTCAGATTGCTCATACTGGTTGCCGTACAGTCGGTTTTTCTGAGCGGTGCGCAGGTGATGCTCAAACTTGCCACTGCCCGGATCCTGCCTTTCGGCTGGAACTGGCCCTTCTTCAAAAGTGTGATTTTGAACGGGTGGCTGGCCCTGAGCGGCGTTTCCGGTATTGCCGCTTTCGTGCTCTGGACTTACATTCTCAAGCGGTATCCCTTCGGTGTGGCCTACCCGCTCTCCTGCATGGGGTATGTGTTCGGGCTCATCGCGGCGCTGCTTGTCTTCCATGAAACCATCAACTGGAACCAGTGGGCGGGCATTGTCCTGATCATGGCCGGTTGTGCCCTTATCGCCAAATGAAAAAGATCCTGACATATGTTGTGGGCCTCCTGCTCTGCTCCCTGACGTGGGCGCAGGATGCCGATATACTGGCCCGTATCCGGGAAGCCAACCTGAAGAATACCCTGGAGGCGTCCTTCACTCAGGTACGCCATTCGCCCATGCTCTCCGAAGATTTGAAGAGCGAGGGCTATGTGGCCCTGCAAGCCCCGGACAAAGTGCATTGGGAAGTGCTTAAACCCGTTTCCAGGGTGACTGTTTTCAATGGGGACATCCCCCAGGCCGGCCGGCGTTTCCGGCTTCCCTCGGAAAAAGATTTCACGGTTTCCTCGCTGGAAGACGGGAAAGAGCAGACGCTGATCCTGAAACCTGTCCGCCGCGACCTGCAGCAGCTCTTCAGCCAGATTGTCCTGAAGATAGACCCGGCCACGCTCTCCGTGCGTTCCGTCCTCCTCAGCGGCCTGGACGGAGACTGGACCCAGATCACTTTCTCCAAGGTGAAGACCGATGTGCCTCTGGACCAGGCCCTGTTTGTGAGATAATATGCTGGAAGGTCTTTTATATCAAACGGTTGAATTACAGCCGGAGCCGTTGTCGGCCACGGTGCGCCTGTTGCCGGAGAGCCCTGTGTACAAGGCTCATTTCCCGGGCTATCCCATTACGCCCGGCGTAACGCTGGTGCAGATGGGGCTGGAACTTCTGGGTGCCCTCAAAGGACGGTCATACCGTCTTGCCGGCGCCAAGGGCATCAAATTCCTGGTGCCGGTGCTGCCTGCGGAGGATACCCGCCTCCGCTATGTTTTTGCCGATGCCGGCGACGGCAACTGGAACATCGACCTGCTGGCCGCCGACGGTACCCTCTGCGCCAGGATGCAGTGTTTCCTGGAACCGGCACAGAATGAATCCCTTACCTGAAGCCCTGCTACGAGATGACTGCGGAGGTCATAGCGTAAACGCTTAAAAGATAAAGACTTGCATAATAACGATACCATAGTTTTAATTCCTACTTACAACAACGCCGGGACGCTGGAAGATGTCGTGCGCCGGACCCTTGCACAAGGGTTGCCGGTGCTGGTTGTGGACGATGGCAGTACGGACGGAACGGAAGAACTGCTGAAGAAGCTTCACGGTGAGTTTCCGGAACTGGAGATCGTTTCGCATGAGAAGAACCAGGGGAAGGGGAGAGCGCTGAAAACCGGATTCCGGGAAGCAGGACGCAGGGGATTCGAGTATGTGCTTACGCTGGACTCGGACGGCCAGCATGCTCCGGAGGATATCCCCGTCCTGTTGGAAGCCAAAGGGAAGAAAAACCTCGTGGTAGGAAGCCGGAACATCCAGGCCGACGGAATGGCCGGCTCCAGCACGTTTGCCAACCGTTTTTCCAATTTCTGGTTCACGCTCTATACCTGGGTGAAGCTGCCTGATACGCAGACGGGTTACCGCCTCTATCCTCTCCGCCGCCTTCCCTGGCCCGGACTTTTGAGCGCCCGCTATGAGGCGGAACTGACCCTGTTGGTTTTCTCGGCCTGGAGGGGGCTGAAACTGGTTCCTGTCCCCGTGAACGTGTTTTATCCGGAAGACAGGGTCACGCATTTTCACCCGGTCAAGGATTTCACACGCATCAGCGTGCTCAATACGCTTCTGCTTTTCGTGGCGCTTTTCTATGGGTATCCCCGCATGATTTTGCATTCTTTCAGGAAAAATTTGTAAATTTGTAATTTACAAGTGCGACTATACCTGTGAAGAATCTGGTTCTTCGAATATACGATTATCTATCTGCCCATAAGCGGGTGGCGGCTGCCATCTTGTTCGTGGTGCTCGCTCTCAGCGTGGTCAGTCTTCTCCGTCTTGATTTCCAGGAAGATATCTCGGATTTCCTGCCCAGGGAACAGCAGGAGCAGCTGAGCGGGACCGAAGGCCAGGAGAGGATGGCCGTCCTGTTCACGGGAGGAACCCTGGATGAGAAGCTGGATGCCATGTATTCGTTCGAGGAGCGCTGGAACGAGGCCCATCCGGACATCCCCGTATCGGCCCAGGCGGAGAGCGACCAGGTGCTGGATGTCTTCTCTTTCATCAACACCAACTGGCCCTATTTCCTGCAGGAGCAGGATTATGCCCGCATGGATTCCCTGCTTGCGCTGCCGGAATATGTCTCCAGGTCGATGGCAGAGAACAAAATGGCTTTCTACGGCGGCTCTTCCATCCAGGAACGCTATCTGCGGACGGACCCGCTGCATCTGTACAGCCCCGTGTTGCAGCGTTTCCAGGTCCTGAGCACCGGGAACCGCCTGGAAGACGGCTGCCTGTTCACGGAAGACGGCACGACGGGCATCCTTTTCTTCGATTCCCCCTATGGCGGCAGCGAGACCGGCAAGAATGCCGGACTGGTGCAGCAGCTGGCCAGGATCAAAGCAGAAACTGCCGCCGCTTTCCCGGAAGTCACCGTCACCTCTACCGGCGGCCCGGAAGTGGCCGTGGAGAATGCCGGCCGCATCAAGAAAGATTCCATCCTGGCACTGGCCCTTGCGGCCATCCTTATCTGCATCGTCCTGTGGTTCAGCTACAAACGCCTGGCCGATGTGCTGTGGATCCTCATTTCCATCGCTGCGGGCGCCCTCTTCGCACTGGGCATCATCGCCCTTTTCAGAAGCAGTGTGAGCATCATCGTCCTGGGCATCGGATGCACCATCATCGGCATTGCCGTGAATTATCCGCTGCACTATGTAGACCATCTCAAGTATCAGGCCGACAAGCGGAAAGCCCTGGCGGAGCAGGTGAACCCGCTGCTGGTGGGCAACATCACCACCGTGGGCGCCTTCCTCAGCCTGCTGCTTCTCAAGGCCGAAGCCCTGCACGACTTCGGTTTCATCGGAGCCATGATGCTGGTGGGCACTATCCTGTTCGTGCTGGTTTTTCTGCCGGTGTTCGTCCCGCCGGCAAAAAAGGAACGGAACGCCATCAAACTGGATATCGACTCCCGCATCCACCTGGGTGCCTCCGCACGCAAGGTGCTTTTCGGCGCTTTCCTGCTGCTGACAGTTCTTCTCATCTATTTCGGCGGCCGTGTCAAGTTCGATGCCAATCTGCACAATATCAATTACATGACTCCGGAACAGGAGGCCGGTTTCGCCGTGCTGGAAAGCATGCGCCCGGATGCGTCGGCCTTCCCGGTCCCTTCCATGGAGGAGCAGCAGGCACGGATCGACCTCTGGAACCATTTCTGGGAGCGCCATGCCGATGTCCCGGACCAGCTGATCGATGCCGGTCTGGAGCAGGGCTTCACCGCCCATGCCTTCCAGCCTTTCTTCGACGCGCTTGACAAAGAATGGACGCCGCAGGAAAGGACCTATTTCCAGGCGGTGGATTTTGCGCCGGAAAGCAGCGCCGCCCAGGCGCTGGTGCAGTCGCTGCAGGAAGATTTCGACACCATCGGCCTGCTGTGCTCGTTGATTGTCTTCTTCTTCCTATGGTTCAGTTTCGGTTCCCTGGAGCTTTCGCTGGTCAGCTTCCTGCCTCTGGCGGTGAGCTGGTTATGGATTCAGGGAATTATGGGTATCACGGGCCTTTCTTTCAATATCGTCAACATCATCCTGGCCACGTTCATCTTCGGCCAGGGCGACGATTACTCCATCTTCATCACGGAAGGCCTTATGTATGAACGGGCTACGGGAAAGAGAATCCTGCATTCCTACAAGAACGCCGTGATGCTCAGCGCCATCATCATGTTCGTGGGCATCGGCGCCCTGGTGGTGGCCCGTCATCCGGCCATGCGCTCGCTGGGACTGGTGACCGTGATCGGCATGTTCACCGTGGTGCTCATGGCCTATTATCTGCCCCCGCTGGTGTTCCGCCGGCTCACCACCCGGAAAGGGGAGCAGCGGAAGGTCCCCGTGACGCTGGGACAGATTCTCCGTACCGTCTTCATCAGCCTGGTGTTGGTACTCGCGATGCTCCTGCTCTCGCTTTGGGCATGGCTGTATTTTCTGACCGGGAAAAACAGCGAAAAGAAGCATCTCCGTTTCCATAAGCTCATTCACAGGCTTTCCACATGGGCTGTACACTGCATTCCCGGTTGCAGCTATCAACTGTTCAATCCGCACGACGAAGATTTCTCGAAGCCGGCCATTTATATCTGCAACCATCAGAGCCATCTGGATGTACTGCCTATCCTGGCGCTGCATCCCAAGCTCATTTTCCTCACCAATGACTGGGCCTGGAATTTCCCCCTTTACAGGGCTGTGGTGCGGGCTGCGGAGTTTTATCCCACTTCCTGGGGCTTGTCCAAGGGGGCTTCCCACATCCGCGACCTCGTTGCCAGAGGGTATTCCATCGTCGCTTTCGTGGAAGGAACGCGCAGTCTGGACAGCACGGGCATCCAGCGTTTCCACCGCGGACCGTTCCTGGCGGCCCGTGAGCTGGGACTGGACATCCTGCCGCTTTGCCTGCACGGGGCCGGATTCGCCCTTCCCAAGCACGATTTCATGCTCCGCAAGGCCGGTATCTCCCTGGAAGTAGGGAAGCGTGTCTCTATCCCTGCCGATGCCAACCTGGGCGAATTTACCCGCGGCATCCGCCATTTCTACAACACCTGGTATGCCGATATCCGCCGTACCCGTGAGAACGCCTCCTACTGCGCCCAATGGGTCCGCTACCAGTACCTTTACAAGGGACACGACGCCCTGGCCGAATGCCGTCAGGTACTCTGTAAAGAAACGTATGCCAAGGTCGACGCCCTGCAGGCGGAGACCCTGGTGATTGGAAACGCCGGCTGCGGCGTATATGCCCTTCTGGCGGCCCTGTCCCATCCGGACATGCAAGTGACCGCCTATGAGGCCGATGAAGAAAAATATCTTACGGCAGTGCGCTGCAGCGGCGTTCCTGCCAATCTTACCTATGTGAACGGACCGGCTCCGGAGGAGGGTGGGGAATGAAAAAGAAAGGACTTATAGCGATGCTTCTCCTGCTGGTCTGCACCTTCTGTGCCGCCCAGGAGAATATCTGGGAGGGAACAGCCTGCAAGGCGAAGGTGACCATGACTGCCTATCTTCCGGAAGGAGAGCCCCGGGCCGCCGTCATCGTCTGCCCCGGAGGCAGTTACCATTGGCATGACCTGGAGGCCGAAGGCGTCTCCGTAGCCCGTTGGCTGGCGTCGGAAGGGATTGCCGCATACGTGCTGCAGTACCGTGTGGCGGGGAAATTTGAGTTCGCGGCCAAATACAGAATCCTTTTCCGCGGCCGGCGGCATCCGGACATGATTGCGGACTTGCAGCGGGCCATCCAGCTGGTGCGGCAGCGCACGGACTGTCCGCTGGGCGTCATGGGGTTTTCGGCCGGCGGCCATCTGGTCATGTCCTCCGGAGAGTTTTATGCGACCAATTTCATGGAGCGTTACGGTGTCACCCCCCAGGTGTCCCTCCGTCCGGATTTCGTGGTTCCGGTTTATCCGGTAGTCACCCTCTCGGATGCCCGATATGTGCACAAGCGCTCCCGCCTGGGACTTCTGGCGGAACCCCGGGTCCGCAACCAGGCCCTCCGCGACTCCCTCTCTCTGGAAATGCATGTGAAGGCCGGCACGCCGCCCGTCTTCCTGCTCAACTGCAAGGACGACCCCATCGTTGACTATCACAACAGCGAACTCCTGGATTCGGCCCTGTCGGCCGCCGGGATTCCGCATGTATATACGCAATACACCACCGGCGGCCACGGCTTCGGCGCCGACGCTTCCCGGCAGAATGAGGAGACATCGGCCTGGCAGGAGAGTTTCATGGAGTGGCTGGCCCAGCTCTTGAAAAAAAACGACTAATTATGGATATAGAGTTCAAAACCCCGGAAGAAATCAAGGCATTTCAGGAAGATTTGCTGGCGACGGCTTTGCAATACCTGCAGGCTCATTCCGTTTATTATCAGCGGATGTTCGAAAAGTATCATATCGACATTTCCCGCATCCGGACCATCGAGGACCTGCAGAAGATTCCTTTCACCGAAAAGAAGGATTTGCAGCTGTTCAACGAGGAATTCCTGTGCTGCCCCAAGTCCAAGATCGTGGATTACGTCACCACATCCGGCACCCTGGGCGATCCGGTTACCTTCGGATGCACCGAAAAGGACCTGCAGCGGCTGGCCTACAACGAGAAGAAGAGTTTCGCTTGCGCAGGTGTGAAGCCCGGCGACATCGTCCAGCTCATGACCACTATCGACAAGCGGTTCATGGCCGGCCTGGCCTATTTCCTGGGCATCCGGGAACTGGGCGCCAGCATCATCCGCGTGGGCAACGGAATCCCCGAACTGCAGTGGGACACCATTCAGCGGCTGAAACCGGACACCCTCATGTGCGTTCCGTCATTCATCCTGCGTCTCATCCAATATGCCGAAGAGCACGGCATCGACTACCGGAATTCTTCCGTGAAGCGGATCATCGGCATCGGCGAGGGACTCAGGGACCAGCATTTCGACCTGAACCTGCTGGGCCGTCGCATCAGGGAGAAATGGGATGTGGAGCTGTTTGCCACCTACTCGTCCACGGAAATGGGTGCCACGTTCTCCGAGTGTCCTTACGGCTGCGGCGGCCACGTACATCCGGAACTGATCATCGTCGAAATCATCGGCGAGAACAATCTGCCTGTTCCCGACGGTGAGGTAGGGGAGATCGTGGTGACTACGCTGGGGGTGGAAGGAATGCCGCTGCTACGTTTCCGTACCGGAGATATGGCCGCCAAGATTACCGAGCAGTGTAAGTGTGGCCGGTACAGTTACCGCCTTACTCCGCTGGTGGGCAGGAAGAACAATATGATCAAACTGAAAGGCACCACGCTGTATCCGCCGGCAGTGAACGATGTGCTGGACAATACCCCGTATATCGAGAACTATGTGGTGGTCGTCCAGGACAGCGAGGCCGGCACCGACGATGTGGTGGTGAAGCTCGGACTCAAGTTCGAGCCGGAATTCGATCCCGTGAAAGACCTGAAAGACCGCTTCCGTTCCCGGATCCGCGTGGCTCCGCGCATCGAAATCCTTCCCAAAGAAGAAGTTGCCCGCATTAACTATCCCGCCAAGTCCCGCAAGCCCGTTAAGTTCATTGATAACCGTTCCAAAAATGTTTGACGATATCCGCCCTTACGTAGATGCCGAGATTCCCGCCGCCATGCAGCGGATCGTGGCCGACAAGTATTTCCCCCTGGTGTGCGACTATCTCTTCCCCGGACGCCCGGTGCAGGGACTGGCGGCCCTTCTGGGCAGCTGCCGCACCGTGACTGACTTCCAGGTGAAGGTGATGCACGATGCCATCATGGCCATTGCCGACAAGACCACTTCCGGCCTTACGGTGGAAGGCATGGAGCGGCTGGATCCCACGAAAGAGTACCTGTTCGTTTCCAACCACCGTGACATCATGATGGACGCCGCCTTCTTCGACGTGCTGCTGTACGATGCGGGCAGAAAGACCTGTGAGATCACGTTCGGGGCCAACCTGATGCACGGCCAGATGGTGCTGGACGTAGGCCGGAGCAACAAGATGTTCCGGGTGGAGCGCCCTACGACGGTGTCGTCGCCCCGGGATTTCCTGATCAAGTCCAAGTATCTGTCGGAATATATCCGCTATACCATCACTCAGAAAAAGGAATCCGTCTGGATTGCGCAGCGAAACGGCCGCACCAAAGACGGAATGGATGCCACGGACCAGGGAATCGTGAAGATGTTCGGCCTGTCCGGAACCTCCGACAGGGTGCATTCGATGGCGGAACTGAACATCTGCCCGCTCAGCATTTCCTACGAATGGGAGCCGTGCGACGTGCTCAAGGCGCTGGAACTGTATGCCCGTTCTTCGGGACAGCCCTATATCAAGAAGCCGGGAGAAGATTTCAACAGCATCCTTACCGGCATCCAGCAGCAGAAGGGACGCGTGCATATTGAAGTTTGCAAACCCCTCTCCGAGGAAGAGATGGAACCGCTGCGTCACCTTCCCGCTGCCGCGTTCAACCGCGAAGTCGCCTCCCTGATCGACTCCCGCATCCTTCCCGCCTACAGGCTGTATCCCAACGCGTATATCGCGGCGGACATCCTTTCCGGCAAGCGTTCCTACGGTTATACTCCTTCCGAGTATAAAGCCTTCCAGGAGCATCTGGCCCCTTTGAAGGATTACCCGGAAGAACTCCGCGACATCCTCCTGCACATTTACGCGAACCCGCTTCTGAGAAGGAATCAATAGTTGAAGCTGGAACCTCCCAGGAATTCCCGTAGCAGCGATGTTGCGGGAATTTCTTTGTCCGGCACGGGCGTGAAGTAGTGGATGAACTTGAGCAGGCGGTGTGACTCGGAATACTCGGGACAGTTCTGGGGAACACTCCTGAGGATGGGTTCTGCGTGGTTCTTGAGAACCGCGAATTCAATCAGATAGGCCGAGTTGAACATGGCGTCGGCCGTTTCCTGATAAGGGTAAATCCATTTTTCCTCGGCATCCAGCACGTTCTGCCAGTTGGAAATGGATTCCCGAGCGGTAAAGGCGCCCTTGTTGTAGTCGCGGACAATGCGCCTGAGGAGGCGGTTGTCACTGGTGGGGATCCAGTTGTGGTCGTCCAGGAGGGTGCCGGTGAGGGTATTGATGAAGATCTTGAATTTGGCGATTTCCGGAATCTTTTCCGTAAGTCCGGGATTCAGGGCATGGATTCCTTCGATCAGGAGGATGCGGCCTTCTCCCAGCCGGAGTTTCTTGCCGTTGTATTCCCTGAGGCCGGTGACGAAATTGAATTCGGGGACGGACACTTCCTCGCCGTCGACCAGCTTCATGATGTCGCTTTCCATCAGGGCGTGGTCTACCGTGTCGAAATTGTCGAAATCATAGCTTCCGTCGGGGAATTTTGGGGTATCCACCCGGTTCACGAAGTAGTCGTCCGTACTCATGGACATCGGCTTGAGGCCGCAGGCTTTGAGCTGGATGGAAAGCCGCTTGCAGAAAGTGGTTTTTCCGGAAGAGGAGGGCCCGGTGATGAGGACTACTTTCAGGGGATTGTCGCTGCGGTAGCGGCGGTCGATCTCTTCTGCGATCTGGACAATCTTCTTTTCCTGCAGGGCCTCGGCAATCTGGATGAGCTCGCTGGCACGTCCGTTCAGGAAGGCCTCGTTCACATCTCCGACGGTGGAAAGTCCCATGATGATGTTCCAGCGGAGATTCTCCTTGAACATCTCGAAGGTCTTGGGCTGGTCGATGAATTCCTGCACGCGGGAAGGGTCTTCGCGGCTGGGAAGCTGCAGCAGGAGACCGTCATGATAGGGGCGGAGCCCCCATACGGTGAGATAGCCTGTCGAAGGGACCAGCTTGCCATAATAGTAGTCCGAAGTATCGCCCAGCGTATAGTAGTCCGTATAGGCTTCTCCGCTGGTCTCCAGCAGGCGGACCTTGTCGTAGAATCCGGCTTTGCGGAATTCCTTGATGGCCCGGTCGGTCTGTACGTCGTACCGGTGGAAAGGCATGTCCTTTTCTACCAGTTCCCGCATCCGCTCCGCCAGCACCGTGACGTCATCCGGCGTCACATCGCTTCCGTCGGCCTTGTGGAGATGGCAGAAATAGCCGTGCGAGATGGGATGCTCCATGTAAAGCTTGCTGCCCGGGAAAACGTCCGTTGCGGCCTTGAACAGCAGGAAACAGATGGAACGGCAGTAGACCCGCATGCCGCTGGACTCCCTGACATCGATGAACTCGATATCCTTGTTCTGATAGACCTTGAACTTGAGGCCTTGGGATACATTGTTCACCTTGGCCGAGATGATGGGGTAGGGGCGCTCAAATTCAAATTCGGAGAGCATTTGCAGAAGGGAAGTGCCTTCCGGGAAACGCTTCGATTCCTTTGTGTTCTTGCAATAGACCTGGACCATATTCCTGAACTGTTATTTGTTTTCCTGTTTTTCCAGATAAGTGACCACGTCGGCCACGGTTTCGAATTGGGCCAGAGCCTGGTCGGGGATTACGATTCCATACTGGTCTTCGATCCGCATGAGCAGCTGGAGGATGTCGAGCGAATCGGCTCCGAGGTCTTTCATGATCCGGGACTGGAGCGTAATCTTTTCCGGCGCAACGCGCAGTTGCCTGGCAAGGATGGTCTGTACTTTCTCAAACATAGTTATCAGTCTTCGTAGTGTTCGTATTTGGCGATTTCGGTTTCAATCTTTTCCGACAGGGCGGAAACTTCCATCCTGTAGGCCTGTTCGATGCATTTTTCCACGGCGACGGCCTTGGAGGAGCCATGTCCTTTGACCACCACCTTGGAGGTGCCCAGAAGCACGCTGCCGCCGTAGTTCTGGTAATTCATGAACGCTTTCTCTTCGGCGAACATCCGCTTCATCAGCAGGGCTCCGATCTTATAGAGCGTGCGGGAGAAAATGTCTTTTTTCAGCTTCTTCAACAGTTCCAGGGCAGTGCCTTCGGTGGTCTTGACCAGCACGTTGCCGGAGAAGCCGTCGGTGACCACCACGTCGTAGCGGCCGGACAGGAGATCCCGGCTTTCCATGTTTCCGACGAAACGGACAGATGCTGTCTCCTGGAGGAGCCTGTAGGTCTCCTGGCGGATTTCATCGCCTTTTTCGGCCTCTTTCCCGACATTCAGGAGCGCGACGCGCGGCTCTTCGATTCCATAGACATTCTTCATGTAGAGGCTGGCCATGATGGCAAACTGGCGCAGATGGGCCGATGTCACCGTAAGGTTGGCACCGCTGTCGCAGATGCCTACCAGACCACCCTCCATGGTGGGGAGGATGGGGCAGAAGGCAGGGCGAATGACCCCAGGGATGCGGCCCAGGCGGACCAGAGCCCCTGTCACCAGCGCGCCGGTGGACCCGGTGGACACCATGCCCGCGATATCGTCCCTGTCGCGAAGGAGGATGATGCTTTTCATCATGGACGAGTTCCTCTTCAGGCGGACTGCGTCGGTGGGTTTCTCGTCGCAGCCGATCACTTCCGGGGCATGGATGATTTCCAGGCGGGAGGGGTCGTATTCCCGTCCTTTCAGCAGATTTACCAGCACGGCCTCGTCGCCGGCGAGCATCAGGTACAGGTCGGGCATCTTGCGGAGGGCGCTGAGGGCGGCCTCCACCGGGGCTTCGGGACAGTGGTCTCCTCCGAAGCAGTCTACGATGATCTTGATCATGCGAGTTTCTTTACGTAGGCTCTGTATCGTTTATGGACCACCCTTCGGAACCGTTTCCACTGGTTCTGAATGGCGTAGTTCTCTTCCAGGTTCAGGTTGGTATCGGCCCATTTCAGGTTGGGATTCTCCTTCAGCATGCGCATGATGGCGACGGAGAGTGCGGCGGAAATGCCGCGGTTCAGGTATTCCGGATCTACGCCGATGACGCAGAGGTCGATGACCTCGGGCTTCCTCAGGCACTGCAGCAGCCGCCAGATGACTCCGGGGGTGAGATGCCCCCGCGTACCGGCGAGCGCCTTGGTCAGGGATGGAATGCCGATGCCGAAGCATACCGGCCGTCCGCTCTCGTTCAGGATGACGGCCGAGTACTTGGGGCTGATCACCAGGCCGAAGTTCTCCACCATCAGTCTCCGCATGCCGTCCGTGAAGGGAACGGTGCCGTAAAGGCCTTCATAGGATTTGTCGATAAGGTCGAAAATGCCGTCTGCATATTTGTCCAGCAGGTCTTTCCCGTTTTTCGACTCTCCGAAGCGGAGGTGGTAGCGCTTGAAGATGAATTCCGTAAGCTGCTGCATCTCTTCCAGCGTTTCGTCGCTTTCGGCCCCGAACAGTTTGGAGCCTGTCCAGTCCACCTCTTTCTCGAATCCCAGGGCTTCGACATGGCGCTGGTAGTAGGCGGCATTATACTGGGCCTCAAAGGTGGCGGGCTCGTCGAACCCCTCTACCAGCAGGCCTTCTTTCTCAAGGTCCGAATAACTCAGCGGGCCCACCAGCGTATCCATGCCTTTGCTCCGGGCCCATTGCTCCGCCTTGGAAAAGAGCGCACGGGAAACTTCCAGGTCGTCGACCACGTCGTACCGGGTGAAACGGCAGCGGCGCTCTCCGTTGCGCTTATTGGCGTCTTTCTGGATGATGCACTGGATGCGGCCGACCATCTTTCCGTCTTTATAGGCATTGAAGAAAGCACTTTCGCAGCTGCCGTTGTACACGTAGTCTTCGCGGAAAATCTTCTTCTCGTCCATGTACAGGGGCGGAACGAAGTTTTTGTTCCCGCTGTACAGGTCCAGCGGAAAGTCCAGGAACTCTTTCTGTTCCTTCTTGCTGACGGCGTTTCTGACTTCAATCATGGGATCACCGGTGTTTGGCGTGGAAGCAGACACCTACTCCGTTGGGGCCGCAATGGCTGCCTGCCGTAGGGTTCACATCGACGTATTCGATCCGCTGGGGACCGAATTTGTTGGTGATCATCTTGCCCACTTCGTGCGCGATCTGGGGTGAGTCGGAATGGCCGATGCAGATGCGGTGGGCGGAGATGTCGTCTCCCAGTTCCTCCACAGTCTTCACCAGGCGCAGCATGGCGTTCGGCCGGCCTTTTTCGCTGCCGACCGAGACCATCTTGCCCTCCTGGCTCATGTGGATGATGGGCCGGATGCCGATGAGGGTTCCCATGGCCGCCGTGAGCCCGCTGACGCGGCCGCTCCGGCGGAAGAACTTGAGGTCGTCGGCAAAGAAATACATGGCGAAGTGGTCTACCTCTTCAGCTGCCCAGGCGAGAATTTCGTCCAGGGTCTTGCCCTCTTTCACCAGGTCTCCCACCTCCCGGACGATGTTGTAGCTGATGGTAGTGATGCCTTTCGTGTCGATTTCCTCGAAACGGGTTCCGGGGTACTTCGCTTTCAGTTCCGTTACGGCCTGGTCCATCACGTCGAAGGTGTTGGTCATGGCGCGGGAGAAGTGGACATACAGGATGTCGTTCCCATCCTTGAAGTCTTCCTCGAAATACCGGATGTACCTTTCCTTGGAAATGGCGCTGGTGGTGGGCAGCACGCCGCCCCGTAGTACGTCATAGAAAGCGTGTGCGTCGAAGGTCTTGAAGTCTTCGTAGGGGTAGACCGTCTTTGCCTCAATGCTGTAGGGCATAGAAATCAACTTGTAACCGTACTCGGCCGCAATCGCGGGGGTAATGTCGGTATCGGTGTCAGTATAAATCTTGAGCATGGAAAAAAAGAATTAGCAAAGTACAAGTATGTAATCGTAGACGGGCTGTCCGCCGTCCAGGAGGATCACCTCGCCGAGCGGACATTCCTGTTCAAGGCGTTTTTTGGCAGTTTCGGCTTCTTCCCTGGGGACATCGGCCCCGGAAAGGAGCAGGACGATGTCGCTGGAGGAGGCGTTCAGTCTGGAGGAGAGGGACAGCAGCGCCGTGAGACGGTCTCCGCTGCTGCAGAGGATATCTTTCCCGGAGAGGCCCAGCCAGTCGCCTTTTTTCCCGGCTTCCGAATCCCGGATGGCCCTGGATATCAGGCCGGTAGTGACGGAAGCCGCGGCAGCGGTGAGCATTTCCACGGTCTGGTCTGCCGGAAGGTCGGGCTGCAGGTTGGCCAGGGCGTAGTATCCTTCTCCCAGCGTTTTGGTGGGAATGACTTTTACCTGGGATCCGGTATAGAGTTCCGCCGCCTGGCGGGCGGTCAGGAGGATGTTGCTGTTGTTGGGGAACACCAGGACCACATCGGCCGATACCATGTCGAAGGCTTCCAGGAACTTCTCCACAGGGGGATTCATGGTCTGGCCGCCTTCAATCACCACGTCGGCCCCCATCTCCCGGAATGCACCGGTGAGCCCTTTCCCCGAGGCGACCGTAACGACGCCCAGCGCCTTGTGCTGCCGCCTGAACCTTTCATCCATGTGGTTCTCGTGATGCTGGAGGGTCATATTCTCCACCTTAATGGTGAGGAATTCGCCCCATTCCCGGCATTTGGTAAGGATGGACCCGGGATCTTTGGTATGGATGTGCACCTTTACGATGCTTCCGTCTCGGAAGAAAACCAGAGAATCTCCCTGGTCGGCGAGCCAGTCGGAAATGACGGTTTCGTCGAAGGTGGCTACGTCTTCTTTGGCATTCTGCAGGCGGAGAAGGAACTCTGTGCAATAGCCGAACTCCAGCACGCTGTCCTCCGTAAATGCGTTGAAATCAACCGTTTTTGCCTGTGGCGCGGCATTGTCTTCCTCCAGGAGGATCTCTCCGTGCAGGGCCGACCGCATTCCTTCCCAGATGCAGAGAAGGCCTGCGCCGCCGCTGTCCACTACGCCCGCTTTCCGGAGAACATCCAGCAACTGGGGCGTATGCTGCAGCGAAAGGTCCATGCCGGCAATCATCAGGTCGAAGTATTCTTCCAGGGACGAGGAACGGTCCGCTGCGGCGACGCCTTCCCTGAGGACGGTGAGGATGGTGCCTTCCACCGGCTGGGAAACGGCATGGTAGGCCGATTCCACGCTGGCGCGCATGGCCGCTGAGAAAGCATCCGTATCGGCCTCTTTCAAGCCTTCAAAGCCTTTGGCCATGCCGGCGAAGATCCGGGAAAGGATGACGCCGGAATTGCCCCTGGCCCCGAGAAGCATGCCCTGCGAGACGGAACTGGCCATATCGGCTAGCTTGTTCCCTGCGGCATGGGTGCCGGCTTCCATGGTCATGAACATATTGTCGCCCGTATCGCCGTCGGGGATGGGGAAGACGTTCAGGTCATTGATGGCCTGCCGATTCTGGGCGAGGCGTGCGGCTCCGCTACGGACGAGGTTCAGGTATAGGTCTGCAGTCAGGTTCATGGTCCTTTAGTCTTTGATGCGGAAACTTCTGCGGAAGAAAGGAATCTTGCAGAGCTTTCTGAATACGAAAGGTTCCAGCGAGTAGGTGATGAGGATGGTGGAAGCCATGCCGATGAGGGTGATTAGGCCGATGGAATGGATGGCCGGATGCGTGGCGAAAATCAGGGACGACACCACGATGACCAGCACCAGCGCCGAGAAGAAAATGGCCACTTTGTGGTATTCCAGCGTCTTTTTTTCGCCGTTCCGCGCTTCTTTCAGCAGCCCCTCCATCACAAAGATGCTGTAATCGACGCCGATGCCGTAGATGAAAGTGGAGATGACAATGTTAATCAGGTTGAATTCCAGGCCGGAGATGGCCATGAAACCCTGCATCACATACCAGCTGATGAACATGGGGAAGAACGCGATGAGGGCGATCCAGAGGTTCCTGAACGAGATGAGCAGGACGATGAGCACGAACAGGCTGGATATCCAGAGGGTGGTGGAAAAGTCATCGTGGACGATTTCCACCATGCCGCGGCAATAATAGAAAGGTTCGAGGACAATCACGTTGGGATTGGCCGTCACGGCGTCCCAGACGGCGTCCTGGTCTTCCAGCTCATAGGAGACATCCGTAAAAACCATGAAACGTCCGCTTTCCTGTCGCTCAATGTAATTGGACAGCAGACCGGCGGGGACGATGCCGGACGCGTACAGGTCACCGGGCTCGTAATCGGCTTCGACCAGGCTGAAGAAAGGCTCGAAAAGATAGGGCTGCAGGTTGTGCTCGATGGCCGAGCGGTTCAGGACCGGGCGCAGCTTGGCGATCCTTTCCGGTGTCCAGAACGCTTTCCAGGCCTGGATGCGTTCCTGCTGGTTTTTCTCCGGTCGGAAAAGCATGTGGGTGACGGGGACGAAACCCTTTACCAGACCGCTTTCCTTGAGGGATTCCAGCGACTCGTACAAGTTGTCGTTGTAGGTGAGCGCCTCGTCCAGGTTGTCTTCCGACCAGGCGGCGAAATACATGTGGGCGTATCCGTCGGCGTTTTTCTCGTTATAGAGATTCTGGCTTTCCGTCAGTTCGTGGTTGTCGTAGTCCAAGTTCCGCAGGTCGTTGTCGAACTTGACCCTGGAGCTGAAAACGATACCGACGACGATAAGGGCCACAAGGCCGATGATGAACCACGGTTTGCGGTCCCAGGGAAGGTTGTTAATCCGCTCGATCAGGGGGAATCCGTGCTCCCGCTTGAACTTGATCTGCTCCTTCCGGAGGAAGTGGGGCAGGAACACCAGGGCGAAGAAGGTATTGCCAAGCAGGGCGAAGGTGGCAAAAAGACCGAAATCCCTCAGTAGGTCACTCTCTGTGAACAGCAGGCCCATGAAGGCGCCGACCGTCGTGATGCAGCCGAGGGAGACGGGCGTGGATTCGTCCTTGAGCATCTTTTCCGCATCGCCCACATAGTAGAAATGGATGAGCACATGCAGGCAGTAACTGATGGCGACTCCCAGGACGATGGCGCCGAGGCCGAGGGCCATCAGCGACATGTAGCCCTTGATCCAATAGATGCAGGCCAGGGAGAATACCGTACCGTAGGCGATGGGCAGCACCTGCTGCCAGACAAAGGTAAGGCTGTGGAAACTCAGCAGGATAATCGCCAGGATGACAAGGAGGGAAAGCCCCACCGTCCAGAACACGTCATTTTTGATGGTGGAAGCATTGGAGACGCTGCCTTGCGGATTGCCGTGGATGTAAAACCGGATGTCCGGATGGGCCTGTTCGTATTCCTTCTGCGTTTTCCGGATCATTTTCACCATCCTGCCAGCCATCCCGGAATCCATCGGGTCGAAACTGGGGGAGAGGAAGGCGAGCGCCACGGTTTTGTCCGGGCAGAAAAGGTGGCCGTCTTCCAGGGTGAACCCGCCGAGGGATCCGTCCTTGCCGAGGATGCTCTCCATGACAATGTCCCTGAGCCCCAGCGGGTCCATGGCCGCAAGTTGCGTGTCGGTTCCGGTTTCATCGGCCATGACCAGCCGGTAGTTTTCTTCCATCTGCGCGTCGATGGCTTCCTTGCCGAGACGTTTCTCGATTTCATTGTACCACCGCACGTCTACCAGAGTGGGCAGATGGGTGAGACCGAAGTCCATGGCGTCCATGGCCATTTCCATGTCCAGGGAAGACAAGATGCCGGCGATGTAGTGCGTGGAACTGTCTTTCTTCTGCAGGATGCTGCAGAACTCTTCTACGGCATTTCCAAGCACGGATGCATCCACTGGGGCCTCCGGATTGCGGGATGTGACCTGGATGAATACTTTGTCTTTCAGCTCTATCTCGCTGAAGGCAAGTTCGTTGTCTGTAGCGGAGCGGGGAAGCAGCTTGACGATGTCCTCTTCCAGGCGGATCTTGAATCCGAACCAGGCGAAAACCAGGGTGCTGGCGATCATCAGGACATACATCAGAGCCTTATGCCCCTTGAAGAAGTTATAGACGGGCAGTAATATTCTGTGCATGCGTTGTTTCGAGTATTTAATCTCACAAAGATAAGGATTAATGAGCAGAAAAAAAAGGAGGTCCTAACCCTTTGGGTTAGAACCTCCATGATTTCGAGGTGAAAAATCCTAAAAACGATCCATCAGGCCGAAAATCCGGCTCTGTACTTCCTCGATGGTGCCCACTCCGTCAATTTCGTGGTACCTTCCGGCTTCTTTGTAAAAACCGATGAGGGGTTCCGTTTTGGCGTGATAAGTGCGGATACGGTTTTCCACGATTTCCGGGCGGGCGTCATCGGCCCGGCCTTCTATCCGGGCACGGTGGGCGATGCGTTCCTGGATGAGCGGGTCCGGGATCATGATGGATACGCAGGCTGTGACAGCCTCTCCACTTTTGGCCAGCATCTTGTCCAGGGCCTCCGCCTGGGCGATGGTGCGGGGGAAGCCATCCAGCAGAAAACCGTCCACTCCCTTCACGGTCTGGAACTTGGATTCGATCATGCCTTCCACGACCTCGTCCGGAACCAGTTCCCCGGCTTCGATGAGGGCTTTGGCTTTGAGCCCGAGGGGAGTGCCCTGGGCTATCTCGCTGCGGAGAAGTTCCCCGGTGGAAAGATGACAGAGATTGTAGCGCGCTACCATAGCGCCGGCCTGGGTGCCTTTCCCGGCGCCCGGAGGGCCGAAGAGAATGTAGTATTTCATATCAGGAAATGTTTAGTCGTCAAGTACATAAATGTCTTTGATATTGCGGCCCAGGTCATCGTAATCCAGGCCGAAACCTACGATGAACCGGTTGGGGATCTCCATGGCCACATAGTCCAGTTTTACTGTTTTTTTGTATACCTCCGGTTTTACCAGCAGGGTGCATACTTTGACTTCCGCCGCCCCCAGTTTGCTCAGCTGGCCGGTGATGGCCTCGATGGTGTTTCCGGTATCCACAATGTCCTCCACCACGATGATCCGACGGCCTTTGTAGTTATAGCCGGCAGCCAGGTCTCCCTGCACTTCACCCGTTGACTGCGTTCCGACATACGATGACATTTTGACGGCCTTGAAAACACAGGGAAAATCAATGCGTTTCAAGAGTTCGGCCGCAAAGATGACAGCTCCGTTGAGCGTGCACAGAAGTACGGGAGCGTCGGCTTCGGAAACGCCGGCATAGTCCTGGTTCAGGCGTTCGGCCACCTTGTCGATGGCCCTTTCAATCTCTTCGTTGGGAATGAAAGGCCGGAAGCGTTTGTCGTGAAGGGTGATTCTGTTGTCCATGGTTTTTCGGTTGATTCTACAAATTTAATAAAAAACACGTAAAAAACCGTTCGAAACAGCACAAGTTATCAACAGAAGGTGTGCATTCCCGTTTTTCTTCTTTACCTTGGCCCCATGAGAAAGATGTTTTGCGCGATGGTTTTATGGCTGCCGTCCCTGGTGGTGGCGGCTCAGGAAGAGGATGTCCTGCGGGCGGCCCTGTATCTGTCCGGAGCCTCTTCGGCGGAGGAGATTCCCGTCGGGTGGACCGATCAGCTGGAGGGACTGCCGGCTGTCCGGATCAACAGCCCGAACCTCAGGAGCGGAATCCTGCTTTCGGATTACCAGGTGGCCTCTGTCAAGGATTACCGCGCTTCGGCGGGGGATATCCTTTCCTGGGAGGAGCTTGCCCATGTGGATGGATTCTCACAGGAGGCGGTCGTTGCACTGAAGCCTTTTCTTTCGTTATATTCTTCCCGGCTTCCGGGAGCTTCGGATACAGTCAAGGTGAAAGGGACGGTGATGGTGCGCGGCACCCTCTCCTCCGCGGGCGTAAAAGCCCGGGTAACGGGACAATCCTGGCGCGCAGGAGGAGCCTGGCGTGGCAAGGATGGTACTTTTCACGCCTCGGCGGAAGGACGGGCGGGAAGGTGGGTGCTCGGTGATTTCAACCTGCGTTACGGGCAGGGACTGGCGCTTTGGAGCGGCTTTTCAATGACGAGCCTTTCTACGGTAGATGCCTTCCTATGGCGTCCGAACGGCATTTCTCCGGCCTGGTCGTATCTTTCGTCGGCCTTGAACAGAGGCGTGGCTTACGAGTATTCGGCGCCCTGTTGGCGGGGCTCGGTTTTTGCCACCTTGGACGGACTTTTCGGGACCCACGGTGAGTGGCTGGGCCGATATGGCCAGATCGGGACGACGGCTGTCTGGTCCCGTTCCGCCGGACTGTCCGTATCGTTGGACGGGCGCCTGAACTGGAGAGGGACGGATTCGGCTTTTGAGGTCGCCTGGAAACCGGGTTCACTCGCTTTCAAATCGGCCTTCCGCTGCCAGGTGGGGGACGGCGGGAAGCTGGCGGTGCAGGGAAGGGCCGTTCCCAGCCGGTTTTCCGGGAAAAAGCACGGAGAATATGCTCTTGCCGCCGGCGGGAGTTACCGGTCGGGCCGATGGGTGCCGCTGCATGGCAGATCCGGCTTTGGCAGCAGCATCCCCGCCCATGAAATCTCCCTGACCGTAGAGGCCGCCTTGCTCCCCGTTCCCTCCGCCGATCCTGGGCGTCTCCAGGTTCGGGTATACGGCAACTGGAAATGGCAGCTGTCGGGCCTGTGGTCGCTGGCCTTCCGCTTTACGGAACGTTACCGCAATTACGAACCCTCCCGAACTGGACTTCGGGCCGATCTGCATCTTGGGGCAGGTCCCTGGCTGTCCGTATGGAGACTGGAAGGAGTTCACTGTGAAGGATTCGGCGGACTGGGCTACTGGGAGGGCGGATACAAGGACGATACCCTGGCCGGATACCTGCGGCTGACCGGCTTTTTCATCGACCGGTGGGCCGACCGCATCTACAGTTATGAAAGGGACGCTGCCGGGACTTTCTCCGTCCCCGCTTATGCCGGAAGGGGCTGTGCCATTTCGCTCGTCGGATCCTGGAAGCACCGCTTCCGCCATTGCACGCTCCGTGCCACGCTCCGGAGCGCGTTGTCATACAGGGCAGGCAGGCCGCTTGCCCCGACGCTGAATGCCCAGCTCCAGGCCGACTGGTAACTTACTTTTTCCCGACTTTCAGGCGTTTCCCGACAGAAAGGAAATCGCTTTTCATGTTGTTCCAGCTCTTGAGCTGCTTTACCGTCGTGTGGTATTTCCGGGCGATCTTGCCCAAGTTGTCACCGGATTTCACCGTGTAATAGACCCACTGGCCGGTGCCGCTGGAAGATGCGGATGCGGTAGGGCGGCGGGTTTTGCCGACCATTTCGCGGCCGTCGGCCACTTTTTCCGAGAAGAGGACATCGGCCTTGTACCGGGCGATGGAGTCCTGCTGGTCCAGGAAGGCGGCGGTATAGTCGAAGGGAAGGCGGAGCACCACGTCTTCCGAGGCTCCGGGAATGATGTCCTTGTGGAACTGGGGGTTCAGGTCGCGGACGTCGTCCAGGGGAATTCCCAGCACTTCGCTGATCTGCCGCATGTGCAGGTTCCTGCGTACGTGGAAGGTGTCCACATACACGGGGAGTGCCACCGGATCGGCCTGGAGGCCATATTCTTTGGCATAGGTAAAGGCGTACATGGCTCCCACCATGGCGGGTACATAGCCGCGGGTCTCGCGGGGGAGATAGTCGTAGATGGACCAGAAATCCCTTTTTCCGCCGGCGCGCTTGATGGCCTTGTTTACATTGCCAGAGCCGCAGTTATAGGACGAGATGGCCAGCGACCAGTCGCCGAAGATCCGGTATGCGTCCCGCAGGTAGCGGGCGGCTGCATCGGCCGAAAGGACGGGATCCATACGCTCGTCCAGGTAGGAATTGATGCGGAGGCCGTAATTGATGGCGGTGCGGTACATGAACTGCCAGGTGCCGCGGGCGCCGGCCTTCGATTCCGCCCGGGGATTCAGGGCACTCTCGATGATGGCCATGTATTTGAGCTCCAGCGGGAGGTCGTAGCGGCGGAAGGTCTCTTCGAAGATGGGCATGTAGTAATTGGCCAGGCCCATCATCTCGGCCATCTTCCTGGGCATTTTCTCCGAATAGAGCACCATGTAGTTCTTCACGGTCTCGTTATAGGGGAGGGAAATGAAGGCGTTCATGTTTTCCAGGCGCGACATCAGCACCGAATCCGGCACGTCGGTGGTGAAAACCACGGAATCCATGTTGTAACCGTCGTCCCTGGCCGAATTCAGGTTGCGGTGCATGTACCACCGGCTCAGCAGGCTGTCGGTGGAAGCGTCGGCCGCGTCGTACTCTTCCATGGCGAACGACATTTTGTTCTCGTTCTCACCGGAGAGCAGTTCGGAAATCTCTTCCCGCTCTTCCTGCTCCTGCCGAAAAGCATCCACGGCAGCCTCCAGTTCCTCTATCCGCTGGCGCAGCTGCTCGTTCTCCGCCTCCAGTTGCTTACGGGTTTTCCGTCCCTCGGGGGCAGCGGAGGACCAGACTCCTATCAAAACGGTCAAAAAGGTTAGGATCAGTCGTTTACTCATGTGTTCGTCTTAAAATTTAAAACCGAGCGTCATGCCGAGCGCAGGCGGGGCCGATGCATACTGCATAGGCTGGATGGAAGGCTCCAGATGCATGGTGAGGCTGTCTGACACTTCGAAATCCTGCATATAGGCGAAGACATTGGCATCTATCACCTGAATCAGGTAGAACAGGGCGGTGAACAGGATGGAATAATCCCTGTACCTGCGGTAGACGTCACGGTAATATTTCGCATTTTCCGCAGTCTGGGGAGGCCTCTCGACGTCCGGGTCCGTGGATGTGGCCATGTTGTGGATCCATTTCCACCGCTGGTACTGGACGTTGTTGTCGTGCCAGAAATAGGCGCCGCCGGCTATCAGTCCGTAATACAGAGGCAGTTTCCAGGCTTCTCCATTGTAGATCTGCCCCAGTCCCGGCAGCAGCAGCGAGTAGAAAGTGGCTTTGGCGGGGCTGGGATGCCGCGTTTCGTCCTTGTAACTCACGATGCCGTCCATGAAGGACCCCCAGTAAGAGAGGGCGGCCCCTGCATACGCGATGGTGCTATAGGTCTGGTACCGGGATTCACCGGTTTTCTGGAACTGCTGGTTGAAATGGATGCCGAGGCCTACGCCGGCTCCGATTCCGCCGTAAATGACGGGCAGTTTCCAATACTGCCGGTTGTAGATCTGAAATCCGCCCACCATTACCGTAGAGCCGATGGCCAGGTTCCGCATGGAAGCCTTGCGCTTATGGGTGACGCCGCCGATAAATTCTTTGAAACTAAATAGTTTGGAGCTGTCTGCATCGGCCGTGAGGGTGTCGGCGTAACTCTGTGAAAAAGCGTCGCGCTTGAACTGGTCGTCCCTGTACTGGGCCTTGAGGGGCAGCACAAGGAGGACGGCGACGGAAAGCGCTATGAGATGCCGGATGTCCATTATTCGGCAAAAGAATTAAGGAAGTCCTGCATCTGCTCGTCGGAATCGAACTTGATGGTGAGCGTCCCTTTCCCGGCAGCATTCCGCTTCAGGGAAATATTCTCTCCGAAATACCTTCCGACATGCTCCAGAAGCCGGTAATATATATCCGGGAGTTCCTGAGGCTCTCCGTCCTTGGATGCCTTTTCCCGGGGATTCCCGGAAAGGTGCTTGACTTTCTCTTCCAACTGCCTGACCGAGAGTCCGTTCCTGACAATCAGGTCGCACAGCGATTCCTGTACGGCGGGATTCTCCACTCCGAGGAGCACTTTGGCATGGCCCACGCTTACAAGGCCGACCTTCAGGTCGTGCTGGACTTTGGCGGGCAGTTTCAGCAGGCGGAGCTGGTTGGCTACGGAGGCGCGTTTCTTGCCCACCCTGTCCGCCATCTGCTCCTGGGTAAGGCGGCATTCCTCCATCAGCCGCTGGTAACTCATGGCCACTTCGATGGGGTCCAGGTTCTCCCGCTGGATGTTTTCCACGATGGCCATTTCCAGCATGCCCTGTTCCGAGGCGTCGCGGATATAGGCAGGTATCATGTCCATGTGGGCCATGATGGATGCCCTGTAGCGGCGTTCCCCGCTGATTATCTGATATTTGTCGCCTTTCCTTCGCACCGTGATGGGTTGGATGAGCCCGAAGGTGCGGATGGATTCCGCCAGCTCCTGCAGGGCTTCATTGTCGAAGTTCATGCGGGGCTGGTATGGATTGGGTTCGATCATGTCCACCGGAATGCGGAGCACGTCGGAAGTGTCCTGCGGTTTTCCTTCCTTGGAAACCACTTCCTTGTTGATATATCCTACCGGCTGGCGAAGCTGTGAAAGGTCTTCACCGCCCAGGAGGGCACCCAGTCCCTTTCCCAGGCCGAATTGGTTCTTAGGCATCTGGCTTTTCGTTTTTGTCAAGGACTTCCTTGGCGAGGTTCAGATAATTGGACGTTCCGTTGTTCATCACGTCATACAGGATGATGGGCTTTCCATAGGAGGGAGCCTCCGACAGGCGGATGCTGCGCTGGATGATGGTATTGAACACCATGTCCTTGAAATGCTCCCGCAGTTGCATCACCACCTGGCTGTGCACCTTGGTGCGTCCGTCGAACATGGTGACCACGAATCCCTCGATGGTGAGGGCCGGATTGATGCCGTTCTGCACCAGACGGATGGTCTGGATCAGTTTGGCGAGGCCTTCCAGGGCGAAGAATTCCGGCTGGACGGGAATCATGACGGAGTCCGCCGCCGTGAGGCAGTTCACCGTAATGAGGCCGAGGGAAGGGGAGCAGTCGATGATGATGTAGTCGTAATTGTCCCGGATGGGAGCGAGGGCCTTTTTGAGCACGCTCTCACGGTCCTGCCAGTTGAGCATTTCGATCTCCGCGCCCACCAGGTTGATGTGCGAGGGAATCATGTGCAACTTGGGGAGTTCCGTCTGGATAAGAGCGTCCGTGACGGAAATCTTGCCGATCAGGATTTCATACAAGGTGCGCTTCTCTCCGTTTTCCGGGTCGAAGTTGAGCCCCGAGGTGGTATTGGCCTGCGGATCTGCGTCGATGATGAGGACATTCTTTTCCAGGACAGCCAGTGAGGCCGCGAGGTTGATGGCCGTGGTGGTTTTACCCACACCGCCCTTCTGATTGGCTATTGCAATGATTTTGCCCATAAAGTAAAAATTACCGCTGTCATTCCCGGCCTGACCGGGAATCTAAAATACAAAGTTAGCAATAAATTCCGGAATCCCCGCAAAAAATGTTCCACAAAGTTCCACGCTTCAGGCGGGATCCACGTCAATTACGATGTGTCCCATGTACTTGCGCTCCTTTTCAAAGGCTGCGACAGTCCTGGCAAGGGCCTCTTTGTTGGCCACAAGCGCCTTGTTGCGGGGCAGCATGATGCGGATCTGCCGGATGTACTGGTCGGCAACGCGGTCGGGGGCGGGGGGATAAGGCCCCACCACGCTCTGAACCGGGAGTTTTGCGGAAAGGGCCGATGCCAGTTCACGGGAAAGGAAGTCCAGCCTTTTCTCAGAGGTGTCACGCACGATCACATGCACCAGCCGGGTATAGGGCGGATATTGGAAAAGCAGCCGTTCCTGAAGCATGAGGGCGGTACGGTCCCGGGTGAATTCCCCGAATACCGGATGTTCCGGTTCCCGGGTCTGGATGACAAATAGACCCTTCTCTCCCCGCCGTCCGCACCGGCCCCGGAACTGCTCCAGCAGCTGAATGGCGCGTTCATCGGCCCGGAAGTTTTGCTGGGCGAGGATATTGTCGGCCTGGATAATGCCGACAAGACCCAGGCGGTCAAAGTCAAACCCTTTCGTAATTATTTGTGTTCCAACAAGTATATCTATTTCACCTTTAGAAAAGCTTCGGAGCGTGGCGGTCGCTTCTGCGCTGTTGTCGCTGTCAACTCTGGCGATGCGGGCATCGGGGAAAACCTCCTGCAGCTCCTCTTCTATTTTCTGCGTACCGGCCCCCAGAGGCTGCAGCTCTCCGCCGCATTTTCCGCAAGCTCCTGTGAAGGGCTCCGTATGGCCGCAATAATGGCAAACAAGCCTGTCCGGGCCTTTGTGCAGGCTCAAGGAAACATGGCAGTGGGGGCATTTGGGGATGGTGCCGCACTCGGCACATTGGACTGAGGGTGCATAGGAGCGTCGGGAGCGCAGCAGAAGCGCCTGCCGCCCCGCATCCATCGTCCTTCTGATCTCTTCCAGCAATTTGAGGGAAAGATGGCCGACCATGCCCCTTTTCCTGCGCTCTGCAATGGTGTCGATAATCTGGATTCCAGCCTCTTCCCCTTTGTAGAAGCGTTCCTTTAGGTCGACCTTTATAAAGATTCCATTTTCAGCATTATAAAGCGATTCAAGGGAAGGAGTTGCACTGCCCAGCACGACATGGGCACCATGGATGCCGGCCAGCATGATGGCGCTTTCCCTGGCCTGATATCTGGGGGCGGGGGAATCCTGCTTGTAGGAGCTGTCGTGTTCCTCGTCCACGATGACGAGACCGAGGTTCCGGTGCGGAAGGAACAAGGCCGACCGTGTGCCCAGCACAATCTCCGGGGCTCCTTCCCTCAAGGCATCGGCCACTTCCCGCCGCTTGGCCTGGGAACGGGAGCTATGGTATACCAGCACATCCGGGAAAACGGTGGCGATTCTCTCTTCCAGCTGCTGTGAAAGTGCGATTTCCGGAACCAGATACAGAACGCTTCTTCCTGCCGCCAGGGTTTCCGAGGCCAGCTGCAGGTAGATTTCTGTTTTTCCGGAACCGGTCACCCCGTGCAGCAGGGCCGTCTTGCCCTTTGAAAAGGCTTCCCGGATTCCTGTGGCGGCATCTTCCTGGGCGGGGGAGAGGGCTACCCTTCCGGGCGTCCCCTTGTGCCGGATCCCATTCAGAAGGGCCGATATCCGCCGGCTCTCTTCCTGATAGCGGAGGCGGGTTTCCTCTTTCCTGGCCTTGGAAATCTTCTCTTCCAGCACCTTCAGGCGCTCTTTCAGGCGTTCCCGGGTGCGCACTCGGGTGGCGTCTCCCTCGCTTTTCAGCACGGGATAAGCCGCTTTGTAAACTTCTCCGACAGAACAGAGATAATAATCGGCGACGGCCCTCCAGAAGGCAATCTCCTCCGCCTCTGCGGCAGGCAGGGCCGACCGCCGGGCTTCCAGGATCCGTTCCGGGTCTGTCGGCGGATCCACATCCACGGCGCTGACAACGCCCACATAGCCCTTGTGGGCGAAATCCACTTCCACCCTTTCTCCGACACGGGCATTGTCCAGCCGGTAGCAGGGCTCCCACTCCAGCCGGAGCGGAACGATTACCTGTATGAAGGGCGTTGTGGCCATATCTTTGCAAAGTAACAACTTTTTGTCCGGAATCGGAAGGGGAAGGGCGGCGTTTTTTTTTGATATTTGGGTCAAAAGCAGTATCTTCGCGTTGTAAAAAAACTGAAACCGTAAACCATGTCCGTAGAAATCAGGGAAGTGACTTCGCGTCGCGAACTCCGAACTTTTGTAAATTTTCCCGAGAAACTTTATAAAGACAATCCGTATTATGTTCCGCCGCTGGTGTTCGACCAGATGGACACCCTGGACCAGAAAAAAGGCGCGGCCCAGGAATTCTGCGATTCCAAGCTGTATCTTGCCTACAAGGACGGCGAACTGTGCGGACGCGTTGCAGCCATTGTAAACCGCAAAGCCAATGCGCAGTGGAACCACAAGGAGGTCCGTTTCGGCTGGATCGATTTCACGGATGACAGGGAGGTTTCCCAGGCCCTGATGGACAAAGTGGAAGAATTCGGCCGAAAGCATGGCATGGATTCCATCGTCGGCCCGCTGGGCTTCACGGATTTCGACCCGGAAGGCATGCTGGTAGAAGGGTTCGACGTCCTGAGCACCATGGCGCTCATCTACAACCACCCTTATTATAATACGCACCTGGAGGCCATGGGATTCGAAAAGGATGCGGACTGGATCGAATACAAGGTGACCATCCCGGAAATTGCTCCGGAACGCTGGGACAGGATGTTCAAGATCATTTCCCAGCGCACCAACTGCCATCTTCGCCAGCTCACGAGGAAGATTATCCGCGAAGAAGACTACGGCCACAAGGTGTTCAAGTGCATCAACGACTGCTACAAGGACCTGTACAATTTTACTGTTCTGCCGGACCACATGGCCGACAAATACCTCGGCTTCTATCTGAGCATCCTGGACCTCCGCTATCTGTCGATGGTGGAGAACGAGAACGGAGATCTGGTGGCCTTCGGCATTACCATGCCCTCCATCGTCCATTCCCTTCAGAAGAACCGCGGCAAGCTGTTCCCGTTCGGCTGGTGGCCGCTGGTGAAGTCGCTCTTCATCAAACACGAAGAAGGCGCGGAAATGCTTCTTGTGGGGGTCCACCCGGACTACCAGAACAGCGGCATCAACTCGCTTCTGTTCATGGACATGTTCAAGAAGTACCATAAGCTGGGTGTCGTTTGGGCCGAATCCAATGCAATCCTGGAAACGAACCTGAAAAATCAGGGGCAGTTCCGCGATTTTAACCCCGAATGCAAGAAGCGTCGCCGCTCTTATATTAAGAAATTGAATTATAAATGTTAAAACAAATTTGTTTAAATAGATAACATTTTTGTTAGCCGTATATCCCGACATGAAAAGAGTTCTTTCAGCCGTTTTCTGCACCCTGTTCTGCCTGGCACTGGCTGCCCAGGAACCCGGACAGCTCCCCAATTATACTCCGGAGCAAATCCAGGCTTTCCTGGCGAAGATGAAACCGGATCCGGACGCCCATCATCTTACGCCCGACAGGAAGATTGCCAGGAAGAGCCCTTACAAAGGAAGCAAGAATTATGGAAAACGGATAGCCGTTTTCGGCGGTTCCCTTTCCGTGAACAAGGAGTCCGACGCCGCCAAGCAGATGTGGGCCGATCTCCTGAATGCCGAAGTGGTAACCTACGGGGTAGGCGGAGCCGGCTTTTCCCGCGAGCAGGGGTGCACGCTTCAGCGGCAGGTAGACACAGCCGGCGTATACGACGTGTACGTGCTGTGGGCGTCGACCAATGACTACAACAACAGCCGCGAATGCGGAACCTGGAAGGATTACACGGCCTATGACGGCTATGACGAGTCACGCCTGAGCACCCAGTGCGGCGGCATCAATTATTGCATCAGGAAGCTTCTGGAGAAGAATCCCAAGGCGGAGATCTACTTCTTCACCTCCCTCCGCTTCTTCGGGGCCGATGCCGGCCACAATCCCTTCTCCGGGGAACCCAACAAGACAGGAAAGACTTTTGCCGATTATATCCAGGCCCAGAAAGACTGCTGCGCCTATTACGGCATTCCGGTGCTGGACCAGTTCAACCTGCAGGGCATCAACGAGTTCAATGTAGAACTTTACTACGTGCAAGACCGTCTTCATATGAACGAAGAAGGCTACAGGAAGATTGCTCCCGCCCAGGTTTCCTTCCTTGCCAACGGCAGGTAATCCCATGAAAGAAGTAGTAGCAGCCATAATCCGTAGGGGAGACCGGGTGTTCGCCACCCAGCGCGGGTACGGAGAATGGAAGGACTGGTGGGAATGGCCCGGCGGCAAGATTGAAGAAGGCGAGACCCCGGAAGAAGCCCTGAAAAGGGAAATCCGGGAAGAACTTTCCACGGAGATATCCATCGACAAGTTTCTGCATACGGTGGAGTGGGATTATCCCGCTTTCCACCTGACGATGCACTGCTATATGTGTTCGCTTCGTTCCGATGCCCTGCATCTGAACGAGCACGAGGCGGCTCGCTGGCTGGGAAAGGAAGACCTGGCCACGGTAAACTGGCTGCCGGCCGATTACGGCCTGCTTCCGCTGATATCCGCAGAATTAGAAGATTAAACTTTTATGCAACAGGGTATTTGGACTGTGATAATGCTGGTGTTCTCGAACATCTTCATGACGTTTGCCTGGTACGGACACTTGAAATTGAGTGAAATGAAAATATCTACGGGATGGCCCCTCATCCTGGTGATTCTTTTTTCCTGGGGCATTGCCTTCTTTGAGTACTGCCTTACGGTGCCGGCCAACCGGATCGGCTTCAATGCCAACGGCGGACCTTTCAACCTGCTTCAGCTCAAGGTAATCCAGGAAGTGATCTCGCTCACCGTCTTCACCATCATCGTGATGTTCGTTTTCAAGGGGCAGACCATCCAGTGGAACCACCTGGCGGCGTTTGCCTGCCTGGTCCTGGCCGTCTTCTTCGTATTCCTTAAATAGACAGTTTCTTTTTCTTCCTGTCCGCCAGCTCCGCTGTGGCCGTGAAAAACACGTCTCCGCTGGAGTTCAGGGCCGTTTCCACGGAATCCTGTACTACACCGATGATAAAGCCCACGGCAACGGCCTGCATGGCCACGTCGCTGCCGATGCCCAGGAACGAGCAGGCCATGGGGATGAGCAGCAGGGAACCGCCGGCAACGCCGGAAGCGCCGCAGGCACCAAGGGAAGCGATGATACTCAGGAGGATGGCAGAAAAGAAGCCCACTTCCACGCCCACCGTATGTGCCACAGCCAGCGTCATTACCGTAATGGTGACGGCGGCTCCGTCCATGTTGATGGTGGCACCGAGCGGAATGCTCACCGAATAGAAATCTTCGTCCAGCCCCATTTTCTTGCAAAGCCCCATGTTGATGGGAATGTTGGCGGCCGATGAACGGGTGAAGAAAGCATTGAGACCGCTCTCCTTAAGGCAGGTCCAAAGCAGCGGATAAGGATTCTTCCTGGTGGCGATGAAAGACAGTACCGGATTGATGATCAGGGAATTGAACAACATGCAGCCCACCAGCATGAGAATCAGCTTCCCATAGACCGTGAAAATCTCCAGCCCGTTTTCTGAGACAGCCGTGAAAACCAGGCCCAGCACGCCGAAGGGGGCGAACTGAATGACCCATTTCACCACCAGGGTGATGGTGTCGGCCAGGTCCGATACCATTTTGACGGTGCCCGGCGAAGCGGCGATCTTGAGCGCCAGGCCGATCAGGACAGACCAGAACAGGATCCCGATATAGTTTGCCGTAGACGTGGACATAAGAGGATTGGAGACCATGTTGTCCAGCAAGTTGGTGAAAACGTCCGTGAGGGCGCTGGGGGCGTTTCCTTCGGCTACATCCTGCAGTTTGAGCGAGACCGGGAACAGGGTGCTTCCCACGACGGCCACGATAGCGGCGGTCAGCGTACTGATGAGGTAGAGCAGGATCACTGTCCGGAAACGGGGACCGAGTCCGGTGCCGGCTTTGGCGATGGAGGCCGCCACCAGGACAGCCACCAGAATGGGGGCGATGGCTTTGAGGGCACTCACGAACACGGTTCCCAGAATGCCGATGCCGCCCCACTGAGGAACCAGAAGGCCCAGGATGGCGCCGATGACAAGACCGGCGAGGATACGGAGCACGAGGCTCATTTCCGACCACTTGCGAAAGATTCCGCTCACTTTACTCATAGTTTCAGCCGTTTTGCTGCAAAGATAGCACTAATTGTGGATTTTAAGGACAATATACTCGGAACAGGTCCCGATCCTGAATTTCCCGCCCCAGATTCCCAGTCCGGAACTCACATAGTATCTGGTATTTCCGCGCTGATATGGCCCATACGCTTTTTCAAACATCAGGTCGGTGACCCAGTTCCCTGGCCAGATCTGGCCGTGATGCGTGTGACCGCTGAACTGAAAGTCGATACCGCACGCCTCAGCCTCTTCCAACCGGGAAGGCTGGTGGTCCAGGAGAAGGGTGAAAAGGGAATCAGAAGGAACCAGGGCGCTTAAATCCAGCCTTTCCCGGTTGCTTCTGTCGTCCCTTCCGACAATCCGGATGCTCTCTTCCAAGGCCGATGCATCCCGCAGCAGGCGGATGCCCGCATCGGCATAGAAAGAAAGGGCGTCATCGATGCCCGCTATGTATTCGTGGTTGCCCAGACTGGCATAGGCCGGGGCTTCAAGCCGGTGGAATTCTTCCTCGTAATGCCATTCCCGGACGGGACGGACCGCCCCGTCGATGATGTCGCCGGCGAAAAGTACCAGATCCGGTTTTTCGGCATTGATCAGGCCGATCCATCGGCCCAGTTCCGCCTTCCTGTTGTGGTAGCCGACGTGCAGGTCGCTGGCAAGAACCAGCGTCAGGGGTTTCTCCAGGGGTTTTTCCGTGCGGATGTCTATCTCCTGGCGGTACTTGTGCCGATAGTGGAAACCGCCGTAAGTGAGAAGGACGGCAATGAGCCCGAGGACCGTGCCGGTGCCGGCAAGGGAGTCTTTCAGGAAGGAAGCAGGCACCAGATGTACCAGACGGCCGATCCCAAGCACAGCGAAGAAAATGAGCAGGTACAGGAAGAAGATAAGCCAGGAATTGCCGATTTCGTAAGTGGCGGCGGCGAGTGATATCGGCATCCGGTTCCCCAGTCCGTAATGCAGGAAAAGCGTAGCGAAACAAAGCAGGAAAATGCCGGTAACAACCGTTTTCCAAAGAGGGGAGAAGGGGAGGATCCACCATAGCCTCCAGGTGGTATAGACCAGGGAAGCGACAATCAGCACGGGGAAAAGAATCATTCTGAGTCTCATTTGTCTAGTTTTCTGATAACAAGGGAGCGGATGGCCGATTCAATGGCTTTTGATGCGAACTGCGGGTCCAGTGCCCGGGAGAGAGGTGTCCCTTCAGGCGTGGCGGCCTGCACATCGGCAAATCCGGCGGCGAGCAGTGCCTCCTTGTCTTCCAGGGTGCCGCTCACAAGGAAGACCGGCACTTCCGGGCGTCTGGCCTGCACGAACTTCAGGATGCCGAAAGGGGCCTTCCCCCTGAGCGTCTGGGAATCGGACTTTCCTTCGCCGGTAATCACCGCGTCGGCCCCTTCCAGAAGAACTTCCAGGCCGATGATCCGCAGGTAGGCTTCAATGCCGATGTGAAGGTCGGCGTGAAGTAGAGCCGCGGCGGCACCGCCCATCCCGCCGGCCGCTCCGGAACCGGGCAGAATGGACAAGTCTATGCCGCTTTTGGAGCGATATTCCCGTTCCAATCTCTTCATCCGCGCTTCCAGCACCGGCAGCATGGCAGGGGTGGCCCCTTTTTGCGGGGCGAAAACGGCAACGGCCCCTTCCGCTCCGGTAAAGGGCGTATCCACATCGCAGAAACAGTGGATTTCCGGCAGTGTGCCCGCGTCTTCGAGGGCTTGCAGCATTCCTTCACCTCCATCGGCTGTGGCCGAACCGCCCAGCCCGAAATATATTTTCCTTGCGCCGGCTTCTGCCGCTGCGAGGAGGAGTTCTCCTGTCCCGTAGGAACTGGCGGTCAGGGGATTCCGTTCCTTTTGAGACAACAACTGGAGCCCGCTGGCGGAGGCGGTATCCACAATCCCAACGCCGTCCTCCGTAAGGCCGAAGCTGGCCGTGACAGGCCTTCCCAGCGGGTCATGGACACGGACAGGATGCAAGGCCCCTCCCAGGGCTTCGGTCAGATGCGCCGTGAATCCTTCTCCTCCGTCGGAGATGGGGACCATGACTGCATCGACCCCTGCGGGAAGGCCTTCTGCGGCTGCTTTTCCCGCTTCTGGAGAAGAAAGGCAACCTTTGAAGCTGTCCAGGGCAAGGATAACTTTCATGGATTATTATTTGTTTAACTATGCAAATTTAGAAAAAAAATGCTTAAATTTGAAGATTGTAAAACATATAACTACTCCCCAATCAGTTACCGTTATGAAAAGAATCGTTTGCATTTCCAGCATCCTGCTCCTCCTCGTCTCCTGCGGCAGCTCCCGTTCAAAGAAGGCTGCGATTGAGTCCTCGGCCGTCGAGGAGGGAGGCTCCGTCGTTTATTTCACCAAAGACATCAGCCCCGAAGGCCTGGTCCGTATTTACGAGGCCCTGGGCGTGGAACCCACTGGCCGCGTGGCCGTCAAAATCTCCACCGGCGAATCCGAGAAGTCCAACCACCTGCGTCCGGAACTGATTGCCGGCTTGGTCAGGAAGGTAAACGGGACGTTGGTAGAATGCAATACCGCATACGGTGGAAGTCGCTCCAATACCGCATCCCACAGGGCTGAAATCGCCAAGCGCGGCTATGACAAAATCGCCACGGTAGATATCATGGATGAGGAAGGCCAGATCCAGATTCCCGTAAAGGATACCAAGTGGATCCAATACGATATCGTGGGCTCCCACCTCCAGAACTACGACTACATGATCAATCTGGCCCATTTCAAGGGCCATGCGATGGGCGGATTCGGCGGCGTGCTCAAGAATGCATCCATCGGTGTAGCTTCTCCGGACGGCAAGGTGAATATCCATTCTGCCGGCAAGTATCAGAAAGCGGAGGCTTCGGGAGACCTTCACGCCCCGGACGGCTGGTTCCTCAGCGCGGAGAAAAACACTCCGTTCATCGAGTCGATGGCCGCTGCTGCACAGGCCGTGCACGATTACATGAAAGGGAATGTCATTTACATCGACGTCATGAACAACATTTCCATCGACTGCGACTGTGACGGCAATCCGCACAAGCCCACCATCCAGGATATCGGCATCGCCGCTTCATTAGACCCTGTGGCCTTGGATAAATTCTGCCTGGACCAGGTGTTCTCCCTGCCCGAAGGCAACGGCAATGACACCAAGGCCCTGCTGGACCGCATCAACCAGCGCCACGGCACGCGCATCGTGTACCAGGCTGAGGAGAACGGCCTCGGCAGCACCAAATATCAGGTGGTGGATATCGACCAGGCCCAATAAAAGAAGCTCCTGCATGGCACAGAGAATCATCCGGCCTGCCCTGGAGCAGGATATTCCCGCCATCATGGAGATCCTGGCGGCCGCCAAGGCCATCATGCGGGCTTCCGGCAACAGGAATCAATGGATAAACGGCTATCCCTCAGAAGAAGTGATCCGGTCCGATATAGCTCATTCTTTTGGTTATGTGATGGCCGATGAGGGATGTCCGGTGGCCTATTTCACCTTCATTCCCTCGCCGGAACCCACCTATTCCTATATCGAAGGAGGGGAATGGATTAACGATACGCTGCCGTACCACGTGATACACCGGATCGGCAGTTATCCGGATGCCCATGGCGTTTTCCGCGATATCATCGACTGGTGCCTGCAGCGGGAGAGGAATCTTCGCATAGATACGCACCGGCAAAATCTCATCATGCAGCATTGCATCGAAAAATCCGGCTTCCGCTACTGCGGAATCATCTATCTGCAAAGCGGCGACGAACGCCTTGCATACCAGCTTCTTCAGACAAGCTGAAAGACGATTGTCCGCCCCTTTTTCCCCCAAATAAAACAGCTTCTGATATGGTCTGGAGGCTGTTTTTTTCTGGGCAGTTTATTTTAAAACAGCGAAACGTAGCAATTAAGAAAAGTGTTATGGGCATAAAAGTTTTTATCTATAGCTGCAGAGAGGCCTTTGGCAGCATAGTTCCATTGAAGAACCTGGTACTCATCATCTCAGTGATTCTGGCGGTCAGCTGCGGGCCCGTGCGCAATGCGGCACGCTCCTCCGCCATTACGACGCAGCCTCAGGAAAAGGAAGTGCGTATTGCTCTCGCCTGGCGGGCCGATGTGGACAATGAGTTCTGCACCAACATCGTAGAGGCCTTCCGCGAGGCGGGTGTCACGGTCACGGTGCTGCCGCAGGTGAAGGCCGATTATCTTGACTACAGCGGCAACGCCGTGGCTACGACCAACCTCGATGCCGCCGGCATCGGCTACCTGAGCAGCGTCAGCGGTGCTTTGGTACGCGCACGTGGCTATGACGGTTCCAACGCTGCGGAGGCACTGAAGGAGGTGGACGGTGTGGTGTTTACCGGTGGTGAGGACATTTCGCCCACGCTGCTGGCCACCCCTCAGGACTGGCATCACATTGAAGCCGAGATAGACTACAACGCCGCTCGTGATGTGTCGGACTTCCTCACCATGACTTACTGCCTGGACCACGACATTCCCTTGATAGGCTTCTGCCGCGGGGCGCAGATGCTGGGGGTAGTGTCGGGAGCCACCATCATTCAGGACATCCCCACCTGGTTTGCCCGGCAGGGACTGCCCTACAACTATGAACATCGCCGTGAGAAGACCGAGGGCGAGACCTATCGCGATTATGCCCCGCACAGCGTCACGCTCACCGACGGCTCGCTGCTGGCCGGTTTCTTTGGCGCTACCACCCTCACCGGCTGTCCGTCCTGGCATCATCAGTCCGTGTTGAGTACCGAAGGGACACCGCTTCGCGTTACGGGCACTTCAACCGTCTCCGACATCGAAACTGTGGAGGGTATCGAACGGACCGACAAGCGTTGCGCCGTGGGCGTGCAGTTCCACCCGGAGGCCGCCGTCGTCAAGCACACGGGTAAGGCCGTGAATAACGGAAATGCCGGCCTGTTCATGAGCTATGAGGCTGCCATGCCCCTCTTTCACGCCTTCATCGACGCGTGCCGTCGTTAGCAGGGGAGAGAACCACCTGTATGTGGGTATTAGCCTGGAAAACTTGTGCATTAATCTGTGGCAGGCTGATCCCTGTAAAAGGACGGTGTCAGTCCCATCCGACATGTCGTAAACTGCCTGGAGACAGACGTCAATGGGCATTTGTGCAACAGGGATTTGGTGCGTCTGGCATTCTCATCCATTGATCCGGCCCCTTTTCCTTGAATAAAGTGCAGGGATGACCGGGTGTACATAGTCCCAGATTTCGTTGTTCTCCATCCAGTCCTTGATCTGCCGGTAGTTCATGGTGAAGTAGCGCTTTTCCTGGTTCAGGGAAGTCATTTTGGCCATTTTTTCCGGGCTCAGTTCAAAGTCGCTGATGCCGATGGCGCGGCCTACGCTGCGCTCGTTGCCATAAGCGTGGGTGGTGTCGATGTGGCGGTAACCGGCCTTTAGAGCTGCCAGTACGGAGTTGTTGACGATTTTTCAGAAAAAGCTTATATTTGTTTCGATAACTCGGGATTTATCTCTTATGGAGGTCTTCCGTCATATTGGAAACAAGCGGGATGCCGCCACAGAAGAAGGCGATCAGCCCCGGGTACGCCCGTTTAGTTCCTGCGAGATCCTGAACGGTTGGATCGTAATCCTGACCGGGAAGGTCAAGAATGTATATAAGCAGATTGCGAATGACCCCAAAGTGGAAATCTGTGCATTGAAACCTTCAGGCGGTGAATGGGGCCGTATCAGCGCTACGCTCGTTCCGGTTGAAGATCAAGCGACCAAAGAGACTTTTGACTTTTAATTCCCGTTTTGTCGACATAAATGAGCAAAAGAAATGAAAGTATTGATTATCAACGGAAGCCCGCGCCAGAAGGGCAATACATCCCTTGCACTGGCAGAGATTGCAAAGACGCTCCGGGAAGAGGGCGTTGAAAGTGAAATTGTCTGGATAGGCAACAGGCCCGTCATGGGCTGCATCGCCTGCAACCAGTGCGCCAGGAAGCCGGGCGCGTGTGTTTTCAATGACGATATATGTAATGAAATCAGTGCCAAATATGCCGATGCAGATGCTCTGATCGTAGGGTCGCCGGTCTACTACGGCCAGCCTAACGGAGCCCTTCTGTCCGTCATTCAACGGTCTTTCTATTCCAACGGCAGCAGCATCGCCGGAAAGCCTGCAGCCGCCGTGGCTGTATGCCGAAGAGGCGGTGCGACAGCTGCTTTTGAGACACTCAACCTTCCGTTCCAGATGATGAACATGCCGGTCTTGGGCTCACAGTATTGGAACATTGTCTATGGGCGTGAGCCAGGCCAGGCTGCAATGGACCAGGAAGGGCTTCAAACCATGCGGGCATTGGCCCATAACATGGCCTGGCTGCTCAAAGCTACCGGCGGAAAGCCCGCTCCGGGCCGTGGTGACGAGCCCTGGACTCCGATGCACTTTATCAGATAGCCATCTGGCCGTTTATGCCCGGCCATGCCGAGTGCAAGATCCCGGTAGTCCAGAGGCGGAATGCCGGGGGAGTTTATTTGGAATTGCCGGATTGCCAAGCAGATTTTTCGCCGGCTCTCAGAGTGACAGACAACACAACTAAATACGGACTTTATGGAACTTAATGAACTGCAAAAAGATTGCGCAAGGCGTCAGAAAAAAGGACTACACTTCATCCTGTCTTCCGTTGTCATCTGGGGGTTGATTCTTGGTGCGCATCTGACGCATCTCGGCATCGAGACAAAGAACCTCATCACGTTCTGCTGCTCGGCAATCCTGTTTCCTTTGGCTTGGGGACTTGCAAAAGCACTGAAGATAGATTTCGCAGGGAAAGGAAACCCGCTTACAAAAGCTGGAATTCTGTTCAGCGTCAACCAGATGCTGTACATATTGATTGCTATGTGGGTGTTTGCTGCCGTCCCTGAGAAAATGTTGATGGTGTATGCTATGATTTTTGGCGCACACCTGATGCCTTTTTCGTGGCTCTATCAATCGAAGAGTTATCTGGTATTCTCCATTGTCATCCCGATTCTTTCCTTAGTGGTCGGACTCATGTTTCCTCCATTTGTCCTGGCCGCTGTAATGGTTTTCGTAGAATGGGTGTTCGCCTTCCTATTGTACAGGGAGTGCAAGCGAATTCCTGAATAAATCCGGACGACCACCTTCCTGGCAACGTCACCGGGCATTTCGCTTACCTTCTGCAAGGGAAGAAAGGTCGCGCCCACCAAGGAACAGTTACGGGAGAAGTGGGATGGTGAAAGAGCCGGATCTATGGATGTTGATTTCCAGGATCCGCGGTATGTGGAGAAGCCGAGGTGATGTCCTATTTAGCTGGGCATACCGGCTAAATGCTTAATTTTGTATTCGATATATCGGAATTGAGGACGGCATGACGGTCAAATTCACATTTTCCAGTTATCCTGTAATCCGCCCGGCGGCATGTATAGCAGGGAAAACAGCCCGGCCTGTTCGTATGCTTGAACCTCATAGCGCAAAAGGTATACACTATTTTTCTCTCACCCGTTTTCCCGTGCAATGCTCAATGCGGAAGGCCAGCACCACGGCACGAGCGGCATTCCGCTGCATGTCCGACTCTATGTCGTACCCCTCCGGGAAATACTTCTTTCCGAGCTGTCGCAGTCGCCTATCCTTCTCCTCGACATCCTCGACGATGCAGACGCGTCCGAAGCAGATGACGCTCCGGACATGGTACCACCAGTCGCCAGGCTCCTTCTCGGGCGTGTCGATGACCGTGAAGCAGGCCTTGTCGGAGGCGCGCATCGCATCCAACTTGTGCCCTTCCGCTGCGCAGTGGAAATAGAGCATCCCGTCAGCGTACACATAATTGATGGGGACCGTGTAGGGATAGCCGCCGTCGCCAATGACGGACAGGAAGCCGCGATAAGCGGTTTCCAATATTGCCGTGCACTCCTCTTCCGGGAGTTGCTGTTTGAATCGGCGCATCGGCCGGAAAGACATTTCTTCCATGAATCTGAAATAATTTCACAAAAATAATAGCGATGGTCAAAAAACCAGACTGCTGAAGTACTCTTTTTTCTCTTCCCTGACAAAGTCGATGGCCCGGTTGATGTAGATGCCCAGATGGGTCTTGTAGGGCGTCTTGTCCTTGCTGAATCGAAGGTCCCGATAAATACGATAGGTGCAATCCTTGGGGAACATCGGACCGATGGTATCATCGAAACCACGGAGGCCGTTAAGTAGATCGGCCGCAAGGGCATCCACGCTCGCCTTTGCTGCCAGGTAGCGGTCCTTGTTAGCATTGAACCACTCCTTGTTGTTGTTCAGGGACAAGTCCTGAAGGAATCTCAGTGTTTCTTTCATCTGTAGTGTCTTTGGCACTACAAAAATAACCATTTTCGTCGACATCCGACCAAGTGTCCGGCAAACCGGCCACTTTCTGGTGCTTCATCTGGTAGGTGTGGCCGGTCTTTTCAATGAAGATGAGTTTGTTCTGATCAGCCGTCGGGATGTGGCGGTTGATGCGCTGGAGAAAGGACACAGGGTCGCCTCCGGCAAAGTTGTCATACGTGCCGATGCGCCCAATGTCCCATTCTTTTGGACATTGGACAAAAAATGCTATCTTTGCATCCGCGAAAAGGCTCTTTTCGCAGCTTGGTAGAGCTGCAATCTCCATTGATTTTTAAACCGTTTATTATGAAAAAGAGATTGCTGTATACCATTCTCTCCATCAGTCTGCTTACAGTCATGGCGGGTGCCGCCATCGCCCCGGCACTGGGCGTCATCAGTGCCCATTTCGAGGGACGTAATCCGCTGCTTATTCAACTGATTGTCAGCCTTCCGGCATTGTTTATCATCCTTACGAACCTGTTATTTCCCTGGCTATGCCGTTTGATGAAGACGCGCACGCTGGCGCTGACAGGGCTTGCCTTATATGTACTCTCCGGTGCTGGTGCTTTCTTCGTGGACGATATCTGGCTGTTGCTCGTCTTCCGTGCCCTGATGGGCGTGAGCGTCGGGATGATCATGCCGCTCTCAACAGGCCTTTTGGCCTATTATTTCCCACCGGAGGAGCAGGCGGGACTGATGGGGTTGTCGGCGGCCATGAACCAGATGGGCGGCGTGGTCGCCACCTTCCTGGCCGGGATGCTGGCCGGAATCAGTTGGAACTATGCGTTTCTAGTGTATCTTCTGGGACTCATCGCCGTTATCCTGGTCGCTTTGTTCCTGCCGAATGAGCGCCTGTCCGGGCGCGGCGGCGTATCCCTTTCGCTACTGAGGCGCTTCCATCCGTCCGTGGTGGGCATGTTCCTGGTGATGGTTCTTTTCTTCATCTATCCTACCAACTTTGCCTTAACGGCCTCGGGATCGCTTTCGGAGATGGGCGTAACGCTTACGATGGTCGGGCTGGACGTGGTGGCTTTTCTGGTGGGACTGGTTTTCGGCGCCCTGATGAAACGCTTTGCGGCACAGATGAAGTATGTCGCGCCGCTTGGATTTGCCGCAGGCTATCTTTGCCTGGCCATTGGCGGAAGTCTTGTCTGGTTCCTGTTTGGATCGGCCTTCATCGGCATTGCAAATGGCATTGGAGTGCCATATCTGAATACCATCGGCAGTGTGAAAGCGGGCAAGGAAGCAGCTACGACCGTGATGCCATTACTATCTGCAGCTCTTTATCTGGGGCAATTCCTGTCACCGCTTATTGTGTCACCTGTCGCTTCCGCCACAGGAATGTCACCCTATTTCGTGGGCGTAGGAATCGCAGCCCTGTATCTGTTGCAGGCCGTTCTTACGCGTAAAAAGCAGATGCTTCCGAGATAATTATCAAGGGCGAGATGTACGCTGGATTTTAGTGGCTGTATAGCCCAGCTTTTCAATGGTTTCCACGAAAGTCTTTTCCTGTACTTTGGCGGGATTGAACTTGATGGTGATGGTTTTGTCCTTGAGGGAGATTTTGAAATCTTCCACGCCTTTGAGGAAAGACAGGTTGTCCGTTAGTTTGTTCACACAGTTCTGGCAGTGCATGTTAACGATGTAGGTAACGGTTTCTGTCTTGGGCTTGGGTTTTCCGGCAAGGACAGGGAAGGAGGCAACGCTGACAAGCATAAGAATCAGTATGGCAATAATCTTTTTCATGACGGTTATATAGTTTATTTCCAAATAGTTAAACGAATTCCCGCATAGAACTTGGCTCCCATCAGGGGCCCCCAGACCGATGCGGCGTCGAAAGTCTGGGAAAAGGGCGTATCCGCATCTACAACAGGCACCATCTGCATGGAGCCTGTGAGGTTTTCTCCGCCCACATAAAGGTCGAAGCCGCGGAAACGACGTGTAACCTGAGCATAAAGCAGCGGATAAACCGGTGTTCTGCCTCCCGGGTAAAGAAGAGTGCCCTCTTTGTCCCGGAGCTCCTTCATGAAGTCATACACCCGCGATGAGCCGTTCAAAGATGCAGTAAAATCAAAGATCCAACGGTTTGCGCGGGTCTTATACTGGGCATTTAGGACGGTTTTGAAACGTGAGGTAAGAGGCAGTTCCCTGACCTCTCCCGACGGCTGCCAGGTGCGTGCGTCAGTATATCGGCCAGTTAGGGTGAAAGTGAGCCGGTCCATAGGCTCAATGTTGAAATCAGCCTGAAGATTCTGTGACCATGCGTTGTGTCCATCCAAGGCATAAAGGATGATATCCGTGGCCGATTCGCGGTTGGTGAAATGCGCCTGCACAAAGCGTGTATGGAAGTAATCCAGGCTCAGGTAAGTGCTTTCGCTGAAATACCAGGTGGCATTGCCGCCGAAGGTCCACGCGTCTTCCAAGAGACGCCCCGTAAGGTCCCCGGTGAGGGTTTTTCCGGTTGACAGTATGCCGATGTTGTCGGACACTGGATGGGAGAAGCGCACTCCTCTTCCTCCGTTGAGCCTGAAGACAAGTGCATCGTCAGGCTGATACTTTAGAGTCAAACGCGGGACAGGGTAAAAGCCATGCCCGGGAATAATGGTTCCGCTGAGGCCCGCAATGACGGAAAGCCGTTCCCCCTGCCGGAAAGTATATTCCGCATAAGGATTAATTTGTACGAGGGTTTGCCTCACATCGTCCAGGCTCTGGCCACCGCCTCTGATATCTTCTCCAAGAAGATCGATGGTGGCATTGACACCGGCTGTGAGGTCATGGGCCTCAGAAAAGGCATTGCGGTAGATCAGATTGGAAAACAGGCTGTGCTGCTGCGCATTATACAAGTTATGTCCAAAGGCAGAAGATGTCTTCTGGAGCGTGTAGTCCGCAACAATAGCAATGCTGGAAGAACCGTCATCCCTCAGGGAACGGCCGATCTTTGCGTAGGCATTTGCCAGGTTGTTGGCAATGTCTGATTTCCAAGGACCTCCCATCTGGCCTCCTTTGCGGCTGTCATGGACATAGTGTAAGCCCCATCTGACTTGGACTTCTGGAGAATACCAGAGCCAGCGGTTTGCCGCATTGATCTGGAGAAGAGCCGGTTCGTCTGCAAATCCATCTCCGTTCATGTCATAGGTCCTGAAATTGCCATCTACATGTCCCATCAGGACAGTGTAAAGATTGTCTGCCACCTGGAGAGAAGAAGTGACATTAAAGTCAGTCTTTGTGTCATTCATCAAGGAAGCATTGACAAACAGCGGCTTCCCATCTGTTGGTTTCCGGTGCTCCAGGTTGATGGAGCCGGTGACGGATTCAGTCCCGTTTACTACGGAAGGCGAACTTTTCCCCACCTGGATGCTTTCCAGCCAGGGGCCTGGCATATAGGAGAGTCCGAACGGGGCGGTAATGCCTCTCATCGTGGGGCGGTTCTCATCCAGCATCTGGGTATAGATTCCTGAAAGCCCCAGGAGGCGTATCTGGCGGGCGCCGGTGGTGGCATCGGCATAGCCAACCGTCACGCTGGCAGAGTTTTCAAAACTCTCCGCAAGTGTGCAGCAGGCCATTTTCATGAGTCCGGCGGATGAGATGACCTCCGTGCGGAGCTCCTTTCCTCTGGAAAGGTAATTGGCATTGGTGCGGCCGGTAAATACGGCCGCGTCCAAAGAATCTGCCCGCTCTCCGTATATGCCGCTTGTATCCACTTGGGCGAATGCCATGGCTCCGTGGATACATAAAAGCCATGCGAATATAAAGTGTTTTCTCATTTAAACTGGAATTAATGCTTTATACTGCGTCTTACTGAAGGTAATCGCAGCCAACATCAATTCCTGAGAGGGAGAAATGAATGTGAAAGAGTACCCGGCGGTGATGCCTGAATGGCCGGGTGAAAAAAGACAGCCGAAGCAGTATGGATTACCACAAGAACGGGCAAAGGAAAAACTGCCGTCAACTGTGGCGGATTGAGTTCCGCACCTGCATCATCCGAGGAAAAGTCCGAGACTTTGAAGGTAAAATGCTGCATGCAGTCCGAGTCACTGCTCATGCCGCAATCCATGTCTATGGGAAATCCTGCCAGCAGAATATGTCCGGAATGTGCGCAACGGGTTACTGATAAGCCGACAGTCTGCGGAATCAGGAGAATCAGCAGACCCAATACGGCAATAATATTCAGCCATTTGCGCATATTTATATTTGCCGCAAATATTATGCCGGGTAACACGATGTCCGCAATTCCGTATGCAATACCCGCCTGGAGGCGTCCATTCATCTATATCGAAAGCTGGGGTTCAAGGAGATTCCGCCGGAAGGGGCCACCAAGCTGCAGAACGCCGGACTGGACGTAGACTTCCTCCTGGCCTGGAACCGCCCCCATAGCGGTGACTACGCACTGGATGAGGTCTTTGACTGGATTCGGCAGATAACGAGCCGATAAATCGGAATTGGGCTATGTTTTATAAATGCACCGGCTCAGTGATACACGCGATGTGGCTCGCTGAGCCACTTGCTTTCCAGATTGACAAAACGAGCCACAAACGAGCCACATTTTAAAAGCAATCGGCCTCCTACATACGTAGAAGGCCGATTTAAGTGGTGCTGGGAAGAAAGTGTATTAGGGTGTAATACGATGTATTACAGGAAGGTTGGCAGGTGATATGCTACAGGCTTGATATTTGTTGGGATAAGCGTTTGGATTGAATACCGCCCTTGGATGACCTTTCGCGACCGCATATTCCTTACATGGCGCTATGGTAAAGCGCAGTTGCTCATCGGCGCTGTGTACAACCTGGTGTGCATGAGCTTCCTTTTGAGTGAAATATCCTACACGTTCTTTGTGGATTGCTTTATCATGAAGGTGGTGGTGACGGCTATCATCATGTATCTGGCAAGTAAATTCCAGGACCGGGATTCCATCTTCTTCTACATCAATCTAGGGCTTTCGCGCCGGAAACTGCAGGTTAGCGTGATTCTGGCCGATTTCCTTGCACTTGCCATTCTGCTCACAACTGCACTGTTTTTCCATGGATAAGCATCGGCTCATAGTGGACAGTGTGGTGGTCCGGTTCGGGGAGAAAACGGTCCTGAGCGGCGGATATATCACTTCCGAGACGGGGATAGTAACGGGTCTGCTGGGTCGGAACGGTGCCGGCAAGTCCTGCATGTTCCGCGCGCTGATGGGTGGTTTGAAGGTGGAGAATGTGATGGTGAGTATCGATGAGAAGCCCGTTAACCGTCAGATTATCGGCCAATCCATCAAGTATTTGCCGCAGGGGAGACTGATTCCGGAGGGAATGAAACTGCACCGGGCATTTGACCTCTATGGCGTGAACTACTGGACCTTTGTCAATCGTTTCCCGAAATTCTCCCGGCATTATGATTCGCCCATCTACGAACTCTCCGGTGGCGAGGCAAGGCTGGCCGAACTGTATCTGATCCTGCACAGCGACGCCCCCTTCTACATCCTCGACGAGCCCTTCACCCAGGTTGACCCGGTGAATATTGAAGATGTCAAGGCCATGATCCGCGAACGCGCCAAGGATCACGGCGTCATCATTACTGACCATAATTACGACGCAATCTCCAGGGTGGCCGACAACCTCTTTGTCATTGCCGATGGTTACACCAACCAGGTCCGTAGCCGGGAAGACCTAGTGCGGAACGGATATCTGAGAGCGTGATAGCCGAATTTCTACAATTTTACCGATAACACGTCCAGAATTTGGAAAATTTTACCCATATTTGCATGAAATAGTGCATTATTATGGTTAAAAATACCCAACTCCCTGAAATCTTGATTGCCTCCTCAGACAAGAGGTTGTCGGCGATAATCACTCGTCTCAAAAAGGAAGAGAAGATACGCAAAATAGCATCCAGGGTATATACGTCAAATCTTATTGATACCCCGGAGATCATTGTCGGGCGCAACCTGTACAGGATCATCGGGCAATTGTATCCAGGCGCCCTGATCAGTCATCGTTCCGCATTTGAATTGAGGCCCTCGGCCGAGGGGCATTTTTACCTTACCTATTCCTACACCAAGAATATTGCCCTTCCAGGAGTAACATTACACCTTATCTCCGGTCCTAAACCCATTGGCACTGATATTCCTTATCTGGATGGTTTGTTTATCTCCAACCCTGCCAGAGCCTTTTTAGAGAACCTTCAGTTGGGGTATGTTAGAAACGGGATTTCAAAATGTCTTCCTCAAGCTCAGCTTGAACAGAGGATGGAAAAGAAATTGCTGACCAATGGAGAAAAAGAGTTAAACCATCTGCGTGACCAGGCGAGGGAGATCGCTTCAGAGCTGAAGATGGATAAAGAATTCCGCCTTCTTGATAAGATCATTGGTGCAATTCTTTCTACTCGGGAAGCAGTGTCGCTTCAATCAGAAACGGCAAAAGCATGGGCAGCTGGAGAGCCTTATGATACGCAGCGTATAGAGCTTTTCACATCGCTTTACGAACATCTTGCGAACAGGGATTTCAAGCATTACGCAGACATCAACACATCTGAACCTGCATATAAGAATTTCGCCTTCTTCGAGAGCTACTTTTCTAACTATATCGAAGGGACAGAATTCGAAGTTGAAGAGGCCAAGCAGATAGTCGATACAGGCGTTGCATTTCCAACCCGCGATGAAGACAGCCACGATGTACTGGGCACGTTCTATATAACGTCTAACCGTAGGGAAATGTCCATTTTGCCGAAGAGCCCGGATGATATGATCGGCATCCTGCAGCGCCGCCACTCCATCCTTCTCTCTGCCCGTCCTTCCAAGTCCCCTGGTCTATTTAAGGAACAGAACAACAAAGCCGGAAACTCGCACTTTGTGGATTATCGTCTGGTTCGGGGCACACTCAAGAAGGGATTCGAAATCTATCGCGCCATTCAGGACCCGGTAGCAAAGGCTTATTTCATTCTCTTCATGATCAGTGAAGTCCATCCTTTTACTGATGGTAATGGACGAATCTCCCGCATTATGATGAACGCAGAACTCACAGCTGTTGGTATGCCAAAGATTATCATCCCCACTGTTTACCGTATTGACTACATCGATGCACTGAAACGCCTTACGCAAAATGGGGAACCTGCCACCATTATCCGGGCCATGGAAAGAGTCCGTTTGTTCAGTAGTGGTCTTGATGGCTCGGACTATGACTCTTTGAAGGCATATCTGGAACAATGCAATGCCTTCCGTGATGAGCAGGAATTCATCCTTCGATTCTGAATTTCGACAATTTTACTAAAAAGCCGGCTTGAATTACGACAAAAATCCCAAACAGTGCCACAATTGGGCTTAGAACAGCGACAAAATAATTCCCCACGGTAGACCTCAGTAGAGAAACGTGGGTCTTGCCAAAACTGAGAACAAAAGTGAGAATAAAAAGAAAAACCCGCTCAATCTGAGCGGGTTCCTGTGGTGCTGGGAAGTCCATTTTTTAGAAAAAGCGGGGTTTAACATAGTATTATAACTTGCTGAAATAGAGCAATATAGTTCATTGAAATAAATCGAAGTTTATTTGGATATTTGCCTAATTATGCGTAATTTTGTGCGTAAATAATAAACGCACGGAGTTATGGCAGTAAACTATTTTTTAGAGTCTCGGGCGAACAAAGCTGGTGAACTTCCCATCCGCGCCCAGATCTGCGTCAAGGGAGTGACGCGCATATCCACTTTCGGTATCAGTGTAGATCCTGACATGTGGGGCGGAAGCCGTGTCACCAAGGGAACTTACCGCAATTCAAAGAAGATGACCGGAGCTGAAATCAACAAGCGCCTGAACACAATCGAGAACCATTTCCTCGACTGGGACAACCAGCTGACGCATCGACCTACGAAGGATGAGATCAAGGAGCAGCTGGACATCGCCCTGGACCGTAAGGACCTCACGGAGCCCGCACCGGTAAAGAAGGCCAGGAAGTTCACCTTCTTTCAGATGCTTGATGAATTCGTGCAGGAGCAGGGTGCCGTGCAGCAGTGGGCCTATGCCACCAATCAGTGCTGGCTTACCTTCCGCCATCATATGGAGAATTTCAAAAAGGATGTCACGTTCGAGTTCTTCGACGAGACCGGCCTTAATAAGTTCGTCACGTACCTGCGCCAGAAGAAAGGCCTGGAGGACAACTCCGTCCGTAAGCAGTACAAGAACCTCCTTTGGTTTACCAACTGGGCGCTGCGCAAAGGATACACCCGCCAAGATACCGTCACCCGTTACAAACCCAAGTTCAAGGTGGTGGAGAAGCCCATCATTTTTCTTGACCGGGAAGAGCTGAACACCCTCTACAACCTTGAGATACCTGCCAATGGCACCAAAGTCAAGCTGCTCGATATGAATGGCAACGAATACGAGAAAGAAGTCAAAGAAGCCGGTGCCCTGGCCAAGGCCCGCGACCTTTTCTGCTTCTGCGCCTTCACCTCCCTGCGTTTCTCTGATATGTACAACCTCCGGAAGAAGGATGTGGCGGAGAATTACATCTATGTCACCACCCAGAAGACCAACGACCGCCTGCCCATCGACCTGAACACTTACTCCCGTGCCATCCTTGACAAGTATAAGGATATGGATACTGTCGGTGACCATGCCCTGCCGGTCATCAGTAACCAGAAGATGAACCAGTACCTGAAGGATTTGGGTGAGCTGTGCGGTTTCAACGAACCTATCACCAGGGTGTGCTTCCGTGCTGGTGCCAGGGTGGAAGAGACCTTCCCCAAGTACGAGATGCTTTCCACCCATGCTGGCCGCCGTACTTTCATCTGCCTGGCCCTCTCCAGCGGTATCCCGCCGCAGGTGGTGATGAAATGGACCGGCCACTGCGACTACAAGTCCATGAAGCCATACATTGACATTGCCGGCAAGACGAAATCCGATGCCATGAATACGTTTGCCAACTCCTTAAGCCTGTAAAGCCATGATTACGAGAAGCGATATCACCATACTGATGCAGCAGGTCGACGTTACGAAGGCGTACGACCTGCTGGCTATGTTCAAGGAAGCCGGGAAGGAAAGGATTGACATCAGGACGATCCTGGACGAGGCGGCTCCGAAGATCAAGGACTATTCTGCACTGGTGGCCAGGCTGGAGCAGCTTTCCGGGAACCACGCCACCTGCAGCATCACGGAATTCTCTGCCTGGATGAAGGTGAGCCGCCAGACGGTCTACAACTGGAGGGATGCAAACTACCTGGTCTATTCCGGAAAGAAGGTCAATCTTCCTGAGACGCTGGACCTATGGCTGTCCCTTCCGTGGCTCGGATCAAAGTAGCATATTCGTGGTACTGGCTCCGGTAGCCGGTGATGCTGTCCAGCAGGATGAACCGGGCATAGACTTGGAACTGGTCCAAATCAAATCCCCATACCCCCGCATAGCCGGGGATCACTACGGAGACTACGCCTGCAGCGCAGTCTCCTTCTGCAAGGTAGTTCCTCAGGAGCCCCAGATGCCGGCAGCGGCCGGGGGCCGTGAGCTGGATCTTCACCAGCAGCCGGTACCGGGATGCATCCGGGCAGTGCGGGATTTCTACCCGGGCGGGAATGACCAGGCTCCCGTTCATCTTCACGGCATCGCCCAAGAATGCCGCAAACGGCGGGAAAGACTCAAACGGCACCGGCGAAGGCTGGTGCTCGTTCCCCAGCGTTGCAAATCCGTGATATGCCGACACGAACAGGTTCTGCCCTGATATGAAGGCCTTGTGGTCGAAGGGTGGCCGATGCGGCTCCACCTCCTCTGCCAGCCGATTCCAGACCTGCTGCGTCTGGTGCGGGACCTCCCTCCAGGCCGCCAGCGCCCGGCGATGCACATCCAGGGCCGAAGTCTGGGCGGCGGTGCCGGGATACCGGCTGTGGGAGCGCTTCCGGTAGTAGCACTTCCCGTTCCGGTGATAGAAGGTCACCTCGCCCACGGAGCCGTAGGCGTCAGAGATCAGGATTGATGGATAGAAACGGGGCATGGGGCGCTATAAGTTTTGGGCAGGGCAATGGCTTATAAGGAGTTCAGAGGGAATATACATGCGTCGGAACTACGCGCTTAACGAGTGCATCAGAACTTCACCCTCGATCCATTTCTTGATGGCTTTCCGGTCCGGAATCCACCGAAGCTCGTTATCCATGTTGCAGAGCTTGTAAACAGGCAGGTGGGCATAGCCGGTGGTCCTGGGTGCATCATTGAAGCAGACCTTTCCCTTCAACTGGACTCCAGTCCATCCGCCATCAGCGCCCTGGCCTCACGACCGGGGCGTTTTCTTTGGCATATCGTGGGATTTTAGTAAATTCGCACCGTTGAATCGAGATTTACCACCATGAACAATATTACCAACAGGCCCGATCCGAACGCTGCATTCCCAAATGCAAATCTTCCAAGACTCTGCTTCATCAAGAATGTTGTGAAGAATCCACGCATCATCATCGGGGACTACACCTACTATGACGATGTGGACGGGGCGGATCAATTCGAGAAGCACGTCACGCATTTCTACGATTTCATCGGTGACAAACTCATTATCGGGAAGTTCTGCGCCATTGCCA
>ERZ842401.184-NODE-184-length-85187-cov-11.142520_pt1 | contig 85187 bp, 82 predicted proteins | sample MGYA00521270_ERZ842401 | MGnify/ENA primary metagenome ERZ842401 (study PRJEB31892, sample SAMEA3878208) | bioreactor metagenome | biome: Moose rumen | place: Sweden | collected 2011-10 | study: EMG produced TPA metagenomics assembly of the PRJEB12797 data set...
CATGGAAGCCCGGCTGCCACTGCTCGCTGCCCGTGAGCAGCTCGCATACGGCGGAATTCTCGCGCATATAGTCCATCGAGGCCAGTTCCGAGGGGGCGTAGACCGTGCGGACGATGAGGTGGGCCAGGGCTGTGTTAATCCTTATCTCGCTCCAGCCCTCACGCTCAAGGAACTTGTCAATCTCCAGCTCACGGATGGCCTGAAGGCATATCCACTCCGCGCCAACCTCACGGGCATCGGTATGCTCCATCGTGTCCGCGTCCACCAGGCGCTCCGCCCTCTTGCGCGATGCCTCTATGGTCTGGTCTATGGCATCAAGGCTCCCTCCACGGACCATCTCGTCCCAGTATTTCATGGCCATCTGACGCACGGACTCCTTGTAACGGGAAAGCGCACCGCCGAACAGGTCGGGTTCCTTCCTCCAGTTGCGGTGGGCCTGCATCCAGTTCAGGCAGCGACCCACGTCGCGGATGTCCTCGGGACTGGGATCGGGACTGATGAAACCCACGTTCAGCAGAATGCGGCTGTGGACGCGGCCTGTCAGGTCGCGGAAGGACTCCTTGATGCGGTAGTAGCGCTCGTCAAGATGAGTCTCACTGTTGTGACGTATCTCTGATATGAAGTGCATCGCGGGTGCAAAGGTACTACAATCTTCCCAAACGGCGATGTACTACAATTCAGAAAAAGGAACGCAAAACGCTGAAAAACGGGCTTTCGAGAACGAAAAGCCCTTAAAACAACGCGATTTTTTCTGAAAATTTGACAGGTGGGGTCAAACTTGGGTTACAACTCGACATGATAATTTACATCATGGTGCAGCTTGTGCAGAATCAGAAATTACAGTGACACTAAGAAATGGAGTGTTGTCTTTATCTGGACACGAAGGTGCTGATAAAACATCGGTAGTACTGAATTCAGTAAACATTCCGGATGTTGATGATGTAGATCATGTAGGGCAACAATTTACAAATTGTACGTGGGAAAGTGCTGGTAGTTACATACATGGTGGTACTGGAGTTGTTACTTATTTCAGTCGTGAGGCAAACGCATCTTAATATTCCTGCTTTAAGGAACTCCCCCCTCTTATGAAGAGGGGGTGCCCGAAGGGCGGGTGCGTTGGGAAGCACAAAGCCCAGAAACATATATGGATGCATAGCGAGCAATGAAACTCAAACAACTCTACACCTCTACACCTTTTGCTTATAATAAGCAGATAACCAGTATGTTAAAAGGGTGTAGAGAGAGCCGCAACTCTACACCTACTTAAATGGCTCCTATTCAGAGAGATACAGAAAAAAGTGTAGGGGTGTAGGGTAAACGGAGCATCGTCCGTTTCTTAGGAACGAACAACAGAATGCTCACGATGCCCAAAGCTGTGAACAAAAATGCCCACAGTTGTGAGTATAAATGTTCACAGTGAGAGCATAAGAAGGAGATAACAAGAAACTAACATCATGACAACGATGTTATTATAATGCGTTTGCAAGCGGCAGCTGTGAAGCCCCCGCTTGCTTTTACAAGGAGATAAGAAAATTATATATTACGAAAGACGTTTTTGGCAAGCGGTAGCTGTGAAGCCGTACGCTTGCTTTTAAAAAGAAAACAAATAATAAAAAATATGTCTTGACTGCAAATTGCTAGGTTCCAGTTCAAGAGCGAGGGGCTTGTGGTAGCGTCTGCATGCCCCTCCATTTATGAGAAAGTTTTTGATGACAGATATTGAAATTTGCGAAGTTTCGGACGTCAGGGAAGCATCTCTACAGGGTAATCCTGCGGGATGCTTCCTTTTTAATAACCTGTTATAACAATCACTTTTCTTTATAATTCTGTAGTAATCTCCCAAAAAATGTGTAGCTTTGTATCGAGAATCATTTAATGAAGGAGATAATTATGGCAACAATCGTATTACAAGTACCCGATGAGAACCTGGTTTCTAAAGTGAAGCAGGCCTGCAAGATGCTTATGGGCGTTGCCTCTGTGAAAGTGCAGAAAGAGGCAAAGCCAAAGGAGCTTGACATAACTAAGACTAAAGCTTTTAAAGAGGCGATGGATGATGTGAAACACGGCAGAGTGTATCATGCAGACAGTGTTGATGATATGTTTAAACAGATACTTGGCTGACAATTTATGTATAGTATTAATTATTCTAATCGTTTCAATAAGGACCTGAAACGCTGTAAGAAACGCGGTCTAGATATTCAATTGATAAAGAATGTAGTAGAATTGTTAGCCACTAATGGCTTTTTGCCGTCGCAGTATCATCCACACAAACTTGTGAATCAAAAAGAAGATATTTGGGAGTGCCACATACAGTCCGATTGGCTGATGACTTGGCAGCAAAATGACACAGAATTGACACTGCTTTTCCTACAAACAGGCACTCACTCAGACCTGTTCTGATTCCTCCTTTTCTGCTCCCCACCATCGAAAAAGTCTGCGCATCTGCTAGATTTTACAAAGAAAATCCTATCTTTGCAGCAATAATTGTTTTGCTACTATGAAAAAGACGTTTCTAATCCTTTGTTTGAGCGCACTGTGCTTGACGCTTAACGCTCAGAAAAATGAATGGCAGGATCCGCAGGTCAATGCGGTGAACAGACTGCCGATGCATACACACTTTTTCGCCTACGAAGATGAAATGAGGGCCGATAGGGGCGACATGGAGGAAAGTTCCAACTTCATGACGCTGAATGGCACGTGGAAGTTCCACTGGGTGGAGGATGCTGACCAACGACCAACGGACTTCTATCAAGTGGGATATAACGATGGCAGTTGGGGCAAGATGACTGTTCCTGGCGTTTGGGAGCTCAACGGCTATGGCGATCCGCTCTACGTGAACATGGGCTATGCCTGGATGAATCAGTTTAAGAGCAATCCGCCAGAGATTCCTGTGAAGAATAATCATGTGGGTTCTTACCGCAAGGAGATCACCGTGCCAGCTTCATGGAACGGCAAGCAGATCATCGCGCACTTCGGCTCTGTGACTAGCAATATCTATCTGTGGGTAAACGGCCGCTTCGTGGGCTATAGCGAAGACAGCAAGTTGGAAGCTGAGTTCGACTTGACTCCATACCTGAAGGCTGGTCAGAAGAACCTGATTGCTTTCCAAGTGTTCCGCTGGTGCGATGGTACTTATCTGGAAGATCAGGACTTCTTCCGCTTCTGCGGTGTGGGACGCGACTGTTACCTCTATGCCCGCAACAAGACGCATATCAGTGACTTGCGTGTGACTCCAGACCTCGATGCTCAGTATAAAGACGGTACTCTCGACGTGAAGGTAGAGGCTGTAGGTAGTGGAAACATCGCTCTGGAACTGCTCAATGCCCGTGGCGAGGTGGTAGTCAATCAGACCGTGAAAGCTGCGGCATCACAGCATGTGAAGTTGGCTGTGAGCAACCCAAGCAAGTGGACGGCTGAGACACCTTATTTATATACACTGCGTGCAAAGCTGCTGCAAGGCACTAAGGTGCTGGAGGTGATTCCTATCAAGGTGGGCTTCCGCAAGATAGAGATCAAGGATGCGCAGGTATTGGTAAACGGACAGCCAGTGCTCTTCAAGGGTGCCGATCGTCACGAATTGGATCCAGATGGTGGCTATGTGGTGTCTAAGGAGCGCATGCTGCAGGATATTCAGATCATGAAGCAGTTCAACCTCAATGCTGTGCGTACGTGCCACTATCCTGACGATAGTTATTGGTATGATTTGTGCGACCAGTATGGCATCTATATGGTAGCTGAAGCCAACATCGAGAGCCACGGAATGGGCTATGGCGAGGCTACTTTGGCGAAACGTGCCGATTTCAAGAAAGCACACATGGAGCGTGATCAGCGCAATGTGCAGCGCAACTTCAATCACCCCAGCATCATCTTCTGGTCGCTTGGCAATGAGGCTGGCTATGGAGAGAACTTCGAGGAGACCTATAAGTGGACAAAGGCAGAAGACCCAAGTCGCCCTGTGCAGTACGAACGTGCTGGTTATGAGGGTCTTTCAGACATCTACTGCCCTATGTACCTCAGTCCTGACGGTGCTGTGAAATATAGCGAAGACAGCTCAAAGAACAAGCCGCTGATTCAGTGCGAGTACGCCCATGCGATGGGTAACTCCGAAGGTGGCTTCAAGGAGTATTGGGAGGTTATCCGCAAGTATCCGAAGTATCAAGGCGGTTTCATTTGGGACTTCGTGGATCAGTCCATCCGCTGGACGGGTAAGAACGGTAAGATGATCTATGCCTATGGTGGCGACTTCAACAAGTATGATGCCAGCGACCAGAACTTCTGCGACAATGGCTTGATCAGTCCTGACCGCGTGCCTAATCCTCACATGTATGAGGTGGGCTACTACTACCAGAACATCTGGACGAAGGCCGTAGATCTGGATAAGGGTATCGTGAGTATCTATAACGAGAACTTCTTCCGCGACCTCTCTGCCTACTATCTGGAGTGGACGGTGATGCACAATGGCGAACCTCAGCGCAGCGGTAGGGTGGAAGACCTGAATGTAGGCCCTCAGCAAACGGTGGAGCTGACTTTGCCAATTGGCGGACACTGCCAGCATTGCGAATGGCTGCTGAACGTATCCTATAAACTGAAGAATGCCGAAGGCCTGCTTCCTGCCCACTTTGAGGTGGCTAAGGACCAATTGGTGATGAATCCTTTCCAGGGTGTGTCTATGGACTTCTTCAACATAGAACCGATGAACGTAGAGGTGCAAACACCAAAGGTGTGGGATAACGATCGTCACTTCCTCATCGTAGAAAACGATGACTTCCGCATGGAATTCAGTCGTGCAACTGGCTTCTTGGTGAAATATGCCCTTAACGGCCAAGACATTCTGAAAGAAGGCGAGTCTCTGACACCTAACTTCTGGCGCGCACCTACAGACAATGACTTTGGCGCTCGTCTGCAGACACGCTATGCGGCTTGGAAGAATCCAACCCTGAAGCTGACCTCACTTGAGCAAGACATTGACGATGATGGTTTGGTTGTAGTGGAGGCCGCCTACGATATGCCTGACTTGCAGGCTAAGCTGAACCTCACCTATATTATAAATAATGTGGGCGCTGTGAAGGTGACGCAGAAACTCACTGCCGACAAGGAGGCTACGGTATCTGACTTCTTCCGCTTCGGTATGCAGCTGCCTATGCCTCGTAGCTTTGAGAACATCGAGTACTGGGGACGTGGTCCTGTGGAGAACTACATAGATCGTAAGGACAATGCCCTCATCGGTATCTACAACCAGACGGTAAGCGAGCAGTTCTATCCTTACATCCGTCCGCAGGAGACAGGTACGAAGACTGACATCCGCTGGTGGCACATGACAGATGCCACTGGACGTGGTATCGAGGTGGTGGCAGAAGAACCATTCTCTGCTTCAGCCCTCCACTATACCATCGAATCGCTGGATGAGGGTGTGGCTAAGCACCAGATGCACTCACAGGAAGTGGAAGAGGCCGACTTGACCAACCTGCTGATAGACAAAGTGCAGATGGGACTGGGATGCATCACCAGTTGGGGCACCCTGCCATTGGAGCAGTATCGCCTGCCATATCAGGACTATGAATTCACGTTCATCATCAGTCCGCTGAATCATCCTCAGTATGAAGGAATGTGATAAAAAAGGGGCGTTTATCATGCCAATAAGGTGGGTAAACGCCCTTTATATGACTATATTTTTAAGAAAAAACGCCCAAGATGTTGCATTTATAATATATAATTTCTAACTTCGAACGTTTAAATTAAAAAGAGTGTAGAAATACACGTGAATAATCACTTTAAATCAATATAAGATCATGAAAGTTTATAAGACAAACGAGATCAAAAACATTGCGCTCCTTGGTAACTCGGGCGCGGGTAAAACCACCCTCACAGAGGCGCTGCTCTATGAGAGTGGTATCATCAGACGTCGTGGCAAGGTGCTTGCCAAGAATACAGTCAGCGATTATTTCCCTGTAGAGCAGGAATACGGATACTCTGTATTTTCTACAGTATTCCATGTAGAATACAATGGTAAGAAACTGAACATCATCGACTGCCCGGGTAGTGATGACTTCGTAGGTGCAGCTGTGACGGCTATGAACGTGACAGACACTACTATCCTGCTGATCAACGGTCCTCAGGGTCCTGAAGTTGGTACTCAGAACCAGTTCCGTCTTACTGATAGCTTGAAGAAGCCTGTTATATTCGTTGTGAACAAACTCGACAGCGAAAACTGCGATTTCGATCAGGTGCTGGAGCAGCTCCGCACTATCTATGGTTCTAAGGTAGTTCCTGTGCAGTATCCTCTGAATGTAGGTGCTGGCTACAATGCAATGATCGACTTGATTAAGATGAAGAAATACTCTTGGGCCGACGAGGGTGGTGCTCCTACTATCGAGGACATCCCTGCCAGCGAGATGAGTAAGGCAGAAGACCTGCACAATGCATTGGTGGAGGCTGCTGCTGAGCATGACGATGCTCTGATGGAGAAATTCTTCGACACTATGGAACTGAGCGAGGAAGAGACCGTTCTGGGTATCCGCAAGGGTTTGGTTGCTCGTGGCATGTTCCCTGTTTGCTGCGTATGCGCAGGTAAGGATATGGGCGTACATCGCCTGATGGAGTTCTTGGGTGATGTGGTTCCTGCAGTTGACGAAATGCCTGCAGTGGCTAACACCCAGGGCGTGGAAGTGAAGGCAGATCCTAATGCTCCTACATCTCTCTACTTCTTCAAGACAGCCGTTGAGCCTCATATCGGTGAGGTGCAGTATTTCAAGGTGATGAGCGGTATCGTTCATGGTGGTGATGACCTTACTAATGCAGACCGTGGCTCTAAGGAGCGCATTGGACAGCTCTTCGTTTGCGCTGGTTCTATCCGCGACAATGTTGATGAAATGCATGCAGGTGATATAGGTTGTACAGTGAAGCTGAAGGATGTACATCTGGGCAATACTCTGAATGCCAAGGATTCTGACAACCGCTTCGACTTCATCAAGTATCCTAACTCTAAGTATTCTCGTGCTATCCGTCCACAGAACGAGGCCGAAATGGAGAAGATGATGACTCTCCTCAACCGTATGCATGAGGAAGATCCAACTTGGATTATCGACCAGTCTAAGGAGTTGCGTCAGACCATCGTTAACGGTCAGGGTGAGTTCCACCTCCGTACATTGAAGTGGCGCTTGGAGAACAACGAGAAGCTGATGATCCAGTATGATGAGCCTCGTATCCCATACCGTGAGACTATCACAAAGGCTGCCCGTGCCGACTATCGTCATAAGAAGCAGTCTGGTGGTGCTGGTCAGTTTGGTGAGGTTCACCTGATTGTAGAACCTTATACTGAGGGTATGCCAGATCCAGATACTTATCGCTTCGGTGGTCAGGAATACAAGATCAACGTGAAGGGTAAGGATGAATTCCCATTGGAGTGGGGTGGTAAGATTATCTTCATCAATGCTGTGGTAGGTGGTGCCATCGATGCACGTTTCATGCCTGCTATCCAGAAGGGTATCATGCAGCGCATGGAGCAGGGCCCACTGACTGGTTCTTACGCTCGTGACGTGCGCGTGATCATCTATGATGGTAAGATGCACCCAGTAGATTCTAATGAAATCTCCTTCATGCTGGCTGGTCGTAACGCATTCAGCGAGGCCTTCCGCAATGCTGGTCCTAAGATTTTGGAGCCTGTTTATGATGTTGAAGTTCTGGTTCCTGCTGATTATATGGGCGATGTGATGAGTGACCTGCAGGGTCGTCGTGCCATCATCATGGGTATGGACAGCGATTCAGGATTCCAGAAGTTGGTGGCTAAGGTGCCATTGAAGGAAATGTCGTCTTACTCTACGGCATTGAGCTCACTGACAGGTGGTCGTGCTTCCTTCAGCATGAAGTTCTCAAGCTACGAGCTGGTTCCAACCGATGTTCAGAACAAGCTGATAAAGGAGTTCGAAGAGAAAGAACAGGAAGAATAATCTTTTTCCATAAATGCATTGGAAAGGTCGCTGCGATAAGCCAAGCTTATGGTAGCGGCCTTTCTTTATGCTAATAAAACAAAAAAACGCCGTATTCTGGTTAATTTTTACGTAAAAGTAAAAAAGTTAGATTTATTTTAGTTATTTTTGTGATGTAATTTAACACTCAGGCATGAAGAAGAGAACGATTTGGATATTGGGTATAGTGATGGGGGCATCTTTCCTCATCCTTCTCTATTTGCAGATCAGCTATATAGAGGAGATGGCCAAGATGCGCAACGAGCAGTTTGACGAGTCTGTGAAACGTGCCCTGATGAGTGTGTCTGAAGATGTAGAGGCAGAGGAAGTGGAGCGCTGGCTGCGTGAAGATATCTCTAATTCTGACAAGCAGATGTATACTGAGGGGTCGCAAAGCAGGCAGGGTAGTCAGCAGCGTTTTATCACCGGACCTGATGGCTCAAGGATAGAACTGAAGCAGTTTTCTGAACCTCAGCAGGAATTTCCTACGGGGGTGGTTATCTCCAGAAATCATGGGGCAAGGACCATCCCGCAGACTTCCCGCACAATGGCAGATTTGCTGAAGACGAGATACCTTTATCAGAAAGGCTTGTTGGAAGAGGTGGTATGGCAGATGATCTACTATGCCAGTGATCGTCCGCTTGATGAACGTGTGAATTATGTCAATCTGGATCAGTATCTGAAACAGGGATTGCAGGATAATGGCATCAACCTGACCTATCATTTCCGTGTGACGGATGCCGACGGGAAGGAAATCTACCGTTGTTCTGACTATGCGGTGGAAGGCAGTAAGAGTACCTATTCTCAGCCGTTGTTCCTGAATGATCCTCCTGCCCGAATGAGTACGCTGCAGGTGCATTTCCCAGGTAAGTCGAGTTATATATTCGACTCTGTGAGTTTCATGATTCCGTCTGTTATCTTCACCGTGGTATTGCTGGTGACCTTTATCTTCACCATCTACATTATCTTCCGACAGAAGAAACTGACAGAGATGAAGAACGACTTTATCAACAATATGACGCATGAGTTCAAGACACCTATATCAACCATCTCATTGGCAGCGCAGATGCTCAATGATCCTTCGGTGTCGAAGTCGCCTGCGATGTTCGAGCATGTCTCTGGCATCATCAACGATGAAACCAAGCGCCTGAGGTTCCAAGTGGAGAAAGTACTCCAGATGTCTATGTTCGATAGGCAAAAGGCAACGCTGAAGAAGAAGGAGGTTGATGCCAACGAACTGATTTATGGGGTAGTGAATACGTTCCATCTGAAAGTAGAGAAGTTTGGCGGACAGATAGAGACCGAACTTGATGCCGATAATCCTTTCATCTATGTGGATGAAATGCACATCACGAATGTGATATTCAACCTGATGGACAATGCCGTGAAGTATCGCAATCAAGAGGTTGACCTTCGTTTGAATGTACGTACTTGGAATGAAGCCGACAGATTGATGATCTCCATTCAGGATAATGGCATAGGCATCAAGAAGGAAGACCTGAAGAAGATTTTCGAGAAGTTCTATCGCGTACATACAGGCAATGTGCATGACGTGAAGGGATTCGGCTTAGGATTGGCTTATGTGAAGAAGATTATAACAGACCATAAGGGAACCATCAAGGCAGAAAGCGAACTGAATGAAGGAACCAAGTTCATCATTTCATTGCCCCTGATGAAGGATTCAGATATTATTAACTAAAAACGATAGCATTATGGAAGAGAAATTACGTATCCTGTTGTGCGAAGATGATGAGAATCTTGGCATGCTTTTGAGAGAGTACTTGCAGGCTAAGGGTTATGCTGCAGAGCTGTATCCTGACGGAGATGCTGGTTTTAAGGCATTCCAGAAGAATAAGTATGACATCTGTGTCTTCGATGTGATGATGCCTAAGAAAGACGGCTTCACTCTGGCACAGGAAGTTCGTGCCGTGAATACGGAGATTCCTATTATTTTCCTCACTGCTAAGACGCTGAAGGAAGATATCCTGGAAGGTTTCAAGATTGGTGCAGACGACTATATCACCAAACCTTTCAGCATGGAAGAGCTGACTTTCAGAATCGAAGCTATTCTCCGTCGTGTACGTGGTAAGAAAAACAAGGAGAGCAGTGTTTACAAACTGGGTAAGTTCACCTTCGATACGCAGAAACAGATCCTCTCTCTGGGTGATAAGCAGACCAAGCTCACCACTAAGGAGTCCGAACTGCTTAGCTTGCTCTGTGCGCATGCTAATGAGATCTTGCAACGTGACTTTGCGTTGAAGACCATTTGGATAGATGACAACTATTTCAATGCCCGTAGTATGGATGTGTATATCACCAAACTGCGTAAGCATCTCAGAGAAGATGACTCCATCGAGATCATCAATATCCATGGTAAAGGCTATAAGCTCATAACTCCTGAGAAAGAAGTATAAAAAGGTGAGGCAAAAAAGAAGGAGGAATGGCAGATGTCATTCCTCCTTTGTCTTTTAAAACAGCAAACAATCAGTCAACATATTTCTTATTCAGCCAAATGTGCAGAATCAGACCAACGATCATAACACCCACTGAACTGAACAGAATGACATTGTTGTTTACATTTCCAGTAAACTCGCAAGCAACGAGCACGATTGCTGCCAAGATAATCAGTATTACACCTAAATGTTTCATCTTAATTTATTCTTTAATTGTTATTATTATAATCTTTGTAGCTAAATCATTTACAAAGAAAGTTATAATTATTCAATGAAAGAAATAATTTGGCGAAAAAATGCGTTCCGACCCCCAAAAATATTTTTTAGTAGTATCTAAAACGATGTTTTTTGCAAATAAAACAAGATAAGTTTGGCAGAACTAAATAAAAAGTCTATCTTTGCACCGCATTTTTTAAAACTATAATTCAATTTATTTTAAGTTAGTATGAACAAGTACGAAACCGTTTTCATTTTAACTCCCGTTTTGTCTGATGACCAGATGAAGGAAGCGGTAGAAAAATTCAAGGGCATCCTCACTGATGGAGGTGCTAAGATTGTGAATGAAGAAGGCTGGGGACTCAAGAAGTTGGCTTATCCTATCCAGAAGAAGTCAACGGGTTTCTATCAGCTGATTGAGTTTGAGGCAGAGCCTACATTAATCGCTAAGTTGGAACTGAACTTCCGTCGTGATGAGCGCGTGCTCCGTTTCTTGACTTTCCGTCAGGACAAGTTCGCTGCTGAGTATGCTGAAAAGAGAAGAAATTTGAAATCAAGTAAAAAGGAGGATTAATTATGGCACAGCAAGTACAGTCAGAAATCAGATATTTAACACCACCTTCAGTAGATGTTAAGAAGAAAAAGTATTGCCGTTTCAAGAAGGCAGGTATCAAGTACATCGATTACAAAGATCCTGAGTTCCTGAAGAAGTTCCTCAACGAGCAGGGTAAGATTCTCCCACGTCGCATCACCGGTACTTCTCTGAAGTTCCAGCGTCGAGTTGCTCAGGCCGTTAAGCGCGCACGCCATTTGGCATTGCTTCCTTATGTAACAGATATGATGAAATAATTAAAGAGGAGGAGATAGTATGCAAATTATTTTAAAAGAAGACGTAATCAATTTGGGTTACAAAGACGATATCGTTAACGTAAAACCTGGTTATGGCCGCAACTACCTTATCCCAACAGGTAAAGCTGTCATCGCTACTGAGTCTGCAAAGAAAGTATTGGCAGAGAACCTGAGACAGCGTGCTCATAAGCTGGAGAAGATCAAAGCTGACGCTGCTACTCTTGCTGAGCAGCTGAATAAGGTTTCATTGGTAATAGCTACGAAGGTTAGCCAGACTGGTACCATTTATGGTTCAGTGAATAGCCTCCAGATTGCTGATGAGCTCAAGAAGCTTGGTTACGAGATGATTGACCGTAAGGCCATCGAGGTAGCTGATGTGAAGGCTGTTGGTAACTATGTAGCAAAAGTGAAGCTGCATAAGGAGATTTCTGCAGAAGTACCTTTCGAGGTTGTTGCAGAAGAAGCTTAATAGAAGAAGATCCTTTCCAAAAGAATAGCGGGGAGCCTAATCAGGTTCCCCGTTTCTTATTTACACAGTTGTAATCAGCGACCTGCTGAGAGGCCTCTTCCTGATTTTGCTGCTTCTTGAGCTGCTTGTTCTGCAGCCGCTTCAGCTTGTTGTATCTCCAAAGCCTCTTGCTCTGCCTGCATCAGCGCATCGATAGAATCCTGCAGACGGATAGAGTCTGCAGCCGACATAGGCTTTTCGCTGCTGCCATTGCCGCATGAAGCAACGGAAAGTGCAACGAATGCCGTCATAATGAATAATAACTTTCTCATATCATTTAGTTTTAATTCTCATTTACACTATTGTATAGGTAGCGCTTGATGCTGCGCTTCGGAGTCTTCTCAAACTCAGTAGGGAAGATCTGGATGCGACTTACCTTTTCGTAGGCACCTACACTTTTGTTGAGGGTTTCAAGGTTCTGATCCATGATGGCTTTCAGACTTTCTGGGGTGTTGAGACCTAGGGAATTCAAAGCATCAAAGTCGGGGTAAACCAATGCCACCAACTTTTTATTTGATTCCACGACTAAGCTCTCCAACACAAAAGGTAGATTGTTGAGTCTTGATTCCAGTTCTTCAGGGAAGATATTCTGCCCGTTAGATCCAAGGATCATGGTTTTAGTTCTTCCTCGCAGATAGATATTATGGTCGGCATCGATAGTTCCTAAGTCGCCCGTGCGAAGCCATCCGTCCTCTGTGAATGCTTCTCTAGTTGCCTCTTCGTTCTTGTAATAGCCTTTCATCACATTTTCGCCTCTGACTTCTAGTTCTCCGATGCCCGTTTTAGGATCAACCTTAGAAAGTCGGGCTTCCATGAAACCTTCCAATAGCTTTCCAGAAGAAGTGGGTACAAACTTATCCCAGTATTGATGGCTAATCAGTGGTGCGCATTCCGTCATGCCATACCCCACAGTAAATGGGAACTTGATCCGGTGGAAGAATTCCTCCACTTCAGGATTCAGGGCAGCCCCTCCGATGATGACTTCCTTGAAACGACCTCCCAATGCATCGACCAACTTCTTGCGGATTTGCGCGTATATCTGTGCGTTGAGCATCGGAATGCTTAGAGCCATCTTCATGCCTTTCTTCTGAATAAGGGGAAGGATGATGTTTTTATAGATTTTTTCAATGACCAATGGCACCGTAATGATGAGATTGGGCTTGACTTCCTCAAAGGCCGTCAGCAGGATCTTGGGGGATGGTGTCTTGCCTAGAAGAGTGACGTGTGTTCCTACTGCAACAGCCGTAAGAAAGTCGAATGCACAGCCATACATGTGGGCTAAAGGAAGGAATGAGAGCACATTCTCTTGCCTCTTTAATAATTCAGAGCGAATGCCATAGACCACATTTCCTGCCAGGTTATTGCCTGTCAACATCACTCCTTTACTGAATCCTGTGGTTCCTGAGGTGTAATTGATGAGCATGACCTTATCGTTGTCAAGGTCGGTATAGATCACATCCTCCTTGCTGAACCCTTGCGGATAGCTAGTCTGCATTTGCTCTTCGAGATGCTTTAGGAAGTATTGGATAGATTCTCCGTCTCTCTGATAAAGACAGCGGAAGTCCGACAGTGAGAAAACTCCACGGATATCGGGAAGTTTCTCTTCTTCCAATCGCTCCCAGATCAAGTCGCTAGTAAAGAGGAAAGAAGACTCGGAATGATTGATGATATAATGCACATCGCTAGGGTTGAAGTCTTGCAAGATAGGCACCGCGATGGCACCATAGGTTATCGTTGCCAAGAATGAAATGCACCAGCGCGTATTGTTCTTTCCAATGATGGCAACCTTGTCGCCTCTTCGCAGTTGGCAATGCTTGAAAATAAGGTGGATGCGGGCGATTTCTTTCGCTACCTCTCCATAAGTGAATGTGCTGGATTCGCCATAGTCTGTCAGACATTTCAGATCCCAGTTTTCACGAAAACTCTTCTCGTAAAGTTTGATAAATTTCTCTGCAATCATGGCTAAATCCCTTATTTGGGTGCAAAAATAGGAAAAATCCTTTTATTGTTGTATTTTTGTGCTGAAAATGTGCAATAGGTATGACAGATAATCTGACATTAGCGGGTAAGAAAGCGGTTTACTATACACTGGGATGCAAACTGAATTTCTCGGAGACCTCGACGGTTTCCCAGATACTCAGTAAGGCTGGCGTATGTACAGCTGCAGAGGGAGAGGAAGCTGACATCTGTATAGTGAATACCTGCTCGGTAACGGAGGTTGCCGATAGAAAATGCCGACAGATTATACATCGATTAGTGAAGGAACACCCACATGCCTATGTGGTAGTGATGGGGTGCTATGCACAACTGAAGCCAGAGGTGGTAGCTAATATAAAAGGTGTGGATGTGGTGCTCGGTGCAGAGCAGAAGAAAGATATCTTGCAACATCTTGGGGCATTGCAGAAAAAAGACCATGGCGCCCATTTTACGTCTCGCTTGCAAGACATCCGCTCTTTCGTTCCTTCATGCTCTCATGGCGATAGGACCCGCTATTTCCTTAAAGTTCAAGATGGTTGTGATTACTATTGCACCTATTGTACCATCCCGATGGCACGCGGACGTAGCCGAAACGGCAGCATCGCTTCATTGGTGAAGCAGGCAGAAGAGGTGGCCAAAGAGGGTGGAAAGGAAATTGTCATCACAGGTGTGAATATCGGCGATTTTGGCAAAACCACGGGAGAAAAATTTTACGACCTCGTGAGGGAGTTGGATCAGGTGGAGGGAATAGAGCGCTATCGCATCTCTTCGATTGAGCCCAATTTGCTTACTGATGATATCATCAGCTATGTGGCCAATTCCAAACGCTTCATGCCGCATTTCCATATTCCTTTGCAATCGGGAAGCGATGAAGTCTTACATCTGATGAAGCGTAGGTACAATCGTGACCTTTTCGCGCATAAGGTGGAGGTCATCAAAGAACTGATGCCTCACTGCTTTATAGGTGTGGATGTGATGGTGGGAAATAGAGGAGAGACATCCGAATACTTCGAGGATGCCTATCATTTCATAGAAGGACTGGATGTGACCAAGCTGCATGTGTTCAGTTACTCGGAACGTCCTGGTACGATGGCGTTGAAGATTCCTTATGTGGTGATGCCAGAAGTTAAGCATGAGCGCAGTGAACGAATGTCGCAATTGTCTGATGCGAAGCAGCATGCTTTCTATCAACGTCATATGGGTGAGGTGATGCCTGTGCTTTTGGAGCATAGCAAGACTCAGCATGTGATGCATGGTTTCACACCTAATTATATTAAGGTGGAAGTGGAATGCAAGGGAACTTATGACAATGTCGTAGTGCCTGTGCGCTTAGGAGAGTTTATCGCAGATGGATCTGCGTTGAAGGGAGCGATGCTATGATTTCGAAACTGACATATTATCTGACTTATGCCTCTCTTTGGCTATTGGCACAGTTGCCTCTCAAGGCCTTGTATGTGCTTTCAGACGGATTGGCCTTCTTGGCGTATCGGGTGGTGCGTTACCGCTTGAAGGTGGTAAGGGAGAATCTGCACAACTCGTTTCCTGAGAAGTCGGATGCTGAGCTCAAGAAGATAGAGCATGATTTCTATCATTATATCTGCGACTATCTGGTTGAAGAAGTGAAGTTGCTGACCATCTCATACGAAGAGCTTGCCAGACGTATGGAGTACATTCATAAGGAGCAGTTCTTGGAAATGATCGAGAAGCATGGAGGGTTGATAGTCCTTTTACCGCATTATGCCAATTTCGAGTGGAACATAGGTATGGCATCCATCATGGAGCCGGGGGATTTGCCGTTGCAGGTATATAAACCCTTGCATAATAAACACCTTGATGAACTTTTCAAGCGCATCCGCTCTCGTTTTGGGGGGGTGAATATTCCTAAGCATAGCACGGCACGTGAGATGGTGAAATGCTATCGTGCCAAGAAACGCTTCGCCATCGGACTGATTTCAGATCAATCGCCTAATATGAACGAAGCGCATTACTGGACTACCTTCTTGAATCAAGATACGGTCTTCATGGATGGGGCAGAACGATTGGCAAAGATGATGAATATCCCTGTCTTCTATTGCGAACTCACCCGTAAGTCGCGCGGTCATTGTCAGGCCAGTTTTGACTTGATCACAGAAGCGCCTAAGCAAACGGCAGAAGGGGAGATAACAGAGGCATTTGCACGGAGGCTGGAGAATACTATCAGAAGGGATCCTCCTTATTGGTTCTGGTCGCATCGACGTTGGAAACTGACGCGTGAGATGGTGAAAGCGCATCAAAGACAAGCTGAGAATGGATAAAGTAGCAGTGGTCATATTGAATTGGAACGGGTGTGAATTGTTGAAGCAATTCCTTCCTTCTGTGGTATCCTATACGGAGCAGGATGGGGGAGTGGTTTATGTGGCCGACAATGGTTCTGATGATGCGTCTCTGCAGTTGCTCCATGAGATGTTCACAACTGTGGGCATAATTGCTCTCAATAGGAATTATGGATTTGCAGAAGGATATAATCGTGCGCTTGAGGAGGTGGATGCAGAGTATGTAGTGTTACTCAATTCCGATGTGGAGGTCACCGAGCATTGGCTTCTTCCGCTGTTGGATTTCATGGATAGCCATCCAAAGGCAGCTGCTAGTCAGCCTAAACTGCGAAGCTGGCATCAGAAAGAGGCGTTTGAGTATGCTGGAGCCAGTGGCGGATTCCTCGATCATTACGGCTATCCCTATTGTCGAGGGAGGATCATGAGTGCAGTGGAGAGAGACGAAGGGCAGTATGATGATATCATACCAGTGGCATGGGCTACTGGTGCCGCTCTTTTCATCCGCCTCGCAGATTATAAGCAGGTAGGGGGCTTGGATGGGAATTTCTTTGCACATATGGAGGAGGTGGATCTTTGTTGGCGCCTTTGGTCTTCAGGCAAAGAAGTGTATTGCGTCCCTCAGAGTGTGGTCTATCATGTAGGCGGAGGAACCCTGCAAAAGGAGAACCCGCGGAAGACGTTCCTCAATTTCCGGAATAACTTGCTGATGCTTTATAAGAACTTGCCGAATGATAGGCTAAAGTCCGTAATGGCTGTGCGTGCGGTGCTCGACTATGTGGCTGCGCTTAGTTTCCTATTGAAAGGTGAATGGCGCAGTGCCTGGATGGTGGTGAAGGCAAGGCAAGCATTTAGGGGACTTCGGAAAGATTATGCATCTTTCAGGTCAAAGATGCAGCATCTTGGGGACGTAAGATTACCATTCTTTCGAGAGAGGGATTGTATACTCTGGTCTTACTACCTGAAGCGTATCCGTAAGTATAGCGACTTGGATAAGTAAGCGCCCTAATCTGCCAATTGTTGGTCGATGTATTGAATGACCTTTGCTTTATCATCGGGATGAAACCACTGAATCTCATCATCATGTTTGAACCATGTGAGTTGCTTGCGTGCGTAGGTGCGAGTGTTCACTTTTATTTTCTCTATGGCATAGTCTAATGTCCAAAGTCCATCTAGGTAATTGAACATCTCCTTGTATCCCACTGTATTGAGTGAGTTTAGGTCTCGATGCGGATATACGCGTAAGGCTTCTTCCACCAATCCGTCTTTAATCATCTGATCTACACGCAGATTGATGCGGTTATAGAGTTCCTCGCGTGGACGGTTTAACCCTATCTTTATCATTCGGAAAGGTCGGTCTTTCTTAGGATGTGTCCTAAAGGACGTATAGGTCTTCCCTGTCTGATAGCAGATTTCCAGTGCATGCACAATGCGTTTAGGGTTCTTACGGTCAACGACTTGATAGTATTCAGGATCAAGTAGTTTTAGCTCTTCACATAAACTCTCCAGTCCCTGTTGTTGGTACTTCTGCTGCATCATTTCACGTGTCTCTTGCTCTATAGTTGGGATTAGGTCGATGCCTTTGCAGATGGCATCTACATACATCATGGAACCACCTGTAAGAATCACCACGTCATGATCTTTGAAGAGACTGCTCAGCAGTTTCATCGCTTCCTCTTCATATTGAGCAGCACTGAAATAATCAGAAAGCTTGAGATTTCCAATGAAGTAATGCTTGGCACGCGACAGCTGCTCTGGAGTAGGAGAGGCTGTGCCTATTTGGAGGTCTGCATAAATTTGCCTTGAATCGGCAGAGACGATACTTGTGTGATATCGCTCTACCAGTTCAAGGCTTAATTCTGTTTTCCCTACGCCTGTAGGACCTATAAGGACAATGAGGGTATGCATGCTTTTCGATGGGAGAACTACTTAATAGATGTCGCTTCCGTCGAATGAATCGTTAGGCAGGTCGTCCAGACCTTCAAATCCTTCACGGTCTATTTCATCTGCATCATAGTCTTGATCTCCGTAAAAGTCTTCTCCCAGCAAATCGCCTCCTGCCGTCTTTTTCTCAAACTCATCGAAATCCATTTGCTGCTTTGGTGCTTCTCCACGGCTCTTCGTGCATGCAGGCGCATCCAGTTTCTTGCCTGTGATGATTTCACTAAGTTGTGCAAATAGGCAGCGGTCGGTCATATAGTCGAATACATAGATCAGCTTCTGCTTTTCCTCCTCAACCAATTCGCTGAGACGAGTCTTGGCCATCAACCAGATATCATCCTCAGAGTTTGTATCCATCTCCTCCAGTGTGATCTCAGTTTCTTTCTCCCAGTCGTCATTGCAGGTGAAGAAAGAAGCCAACTGTTTGTCGTCGTAGCCACATGCCTCGCAGATGGCTTGATGCAAATCGTAGAACTTGGCTTCAGAGTCTATCTGGATCTCCCTCTTGAAGTCGTCTACTTCGTCTGAAATAAAAGTGAATCTGTAAATCATATCCTGTTTATTTAGCAACTGCGGGGATAATGCCTCGGCTTGAATTACGTATAAAATCTACTATATAATTGATCTCTGGGGTCTTCGGGAATTCCTCGTCGATCTTCTTCAATGCATCCGTAGTATTGAGGCCGCTCTGATAGATAGTGCGATAAGCATTGTGAATCAGTTCGATGGTCTCGTTGGAGTACCCTCTTCTGCGCAGACCTACAATGTTGATGCCTGCATAGCCGATAGGTTCACGGGCGGCAATGGCATAAGGAGGGATGTCCTTACTGCTGCGGCAACCACCCTGCACCATCACAAACCCACCAATATGGCAGAATTGGTGAATCAAGACCACGGCACTGATGATGGCATTGTCGTCTACTACTACCTCTCCTGCAAACTTAGTAGAGTTGCCAATGATGCAACCACTTCCAATGACACAGTCGTGTGCCACATGCATATTCTCCATAAGCAGGTTGTTGCTTCCTACCACAGTCTTCCCTTTGGAAGCAGTGCCACGGCTGATGGTGACATTCTCGCGGATGCTATTATTATCACCCACAATAGCCAAAGTATCTTCTCCGTGGAACTTCAAGTCCTGTGGAATGGTACTGATGCTGCATCCTGGAAAGAAAGTGTTCCCATTGCCGATGCGTGCACCATAATGTATAGATACATTGTTCATCAATACGTTATTGTCACCTATTTCCACATTCTTGTCGATGAAACAGAAAGGGCCAATCTTACAATTCTCGCCAATTTTGGCTTCGGGATGGATGTATGCTAAATTACTAATATCGCTCATATCTCTTCTTATGAATTTTGCAATAACTCTTCACGCATCAGGCGTGCAAACTTGTTGTTAATGGTGTGTCCAGGACGAGTGGCAATGATATGTCCCTTGATAGGCTTTCCTATCAGTGCCATGTCTCCAATCACATCCAGTAATTTGTGACGGGCGCATTCATTTGACCATACCAGCGGCTTATGCATGATATAACCCAAGCGAGTGGCATCCATGTGAGGTACTCCCATAATGTCTGCCAGTTTGTTATAGCGCTCTTGTGTCATTTGGCGTTCGTAGATCACGATGGCATTGTCTAAGTCGCCTCCCTTGATAAGCCCTGCGTTCAGCAATGGCTCTATCTCACGTACGAAGACGAAGGTACGTGCTTGAGAGATTTCTTCTTCGAACTGCTCCAGATTTTCCAAAACGGCGAACTGGTTAGGCAAAATGACGGAGTCATAGGAGATGAGGGTTGTGATGCTGAACTTATCATCAGGATACATGATAATGCTGCCTCCATGTTCCTCATCACGGAATTCCATCTTGTGCTTAATCTCAAAATACTCTTTCTCTGCCGTCTGCTCTACGACACCTACTTTCTTAATGTTTTCGATATAGTACTTGGCACTGCCGTCCAGAATAGGAAACTCAGGGCCATTTACTTCGATGAGGCAATTGTCGATTTCAGACGCAAAGAGGGCTGCCATACCATGTTCGATGGTGCTGACCTTTACACCGTCTTGCACCAATACCGTACCACGAGTGGTCTCCGCCACCTTATCTGCAAATGCAGGGATGAGGGGTTGACCCTCCAGATCCACACGCTTTATCTGGTATCCAAAGTTCTCAGGAGCAGGACAGAAGGTTACGGTAAGGTCTAATCCTGTATGCAATCCCTTGCTGCTTAAGGAGAATTTGTCTTTCAATGTCTTTTGCTTGCTCATATCTTATTTATTGAGTTGCTTTTTCAGTTCTTCAATTTCCTTGCGTAATGCGCCCAATTCCTTGTACATCTCTGGCAAGCGCTGGGTAAGTGCTACATTGCGGAAGAAGGTGCGCTTTTCTATTGGAGGAGCACCGATGAGTTGCTTATTGTCTTCGATGCTGAACGGAGCACCTGTCTGTGCACCAAGCTCCACGTGGTTGCCAATGTGAATATGACCACCGATCCCCACTTGTCCACCAAACATACACCATTCGCCAATCTTAGCAGAACCTGCGATGCCTACCTGTGCCGCCATCACTGTGTGCGAACCTATCTCGTCATTGTGGGCTATCTGTATCAGGTTGTCCAACTTCACACCTCTATGAACAATGGTTGCTCCCATGGTGGCTCTGTCCACGCAAGTATTGGCACCTATTTCTACATCATCTTCTAAGATGACGATACCAATCTGAGGAATCTTGTCGTAGCCGTTGGGAGTAGGTGCAAAACCAAATCCATCAGCTCCGATAATGGCTCCGGAATGCAATGTGACGCGGTTGCCAATCTGACATCCATGATAGATGTTTACAGATGAATAGAGCAGGCAGTCATCCCCAATCTTTGCTCCGTCACCTATATACACATGTGGATAAATCTGAGCATTAGCTCCGATAACCACATTCTCACCAATGACGGCGAACGGACCTATATAGGCATTCTCACCAATTTTAACTGTGGTCGCGATAGAAGCCAGCGGACTGATACCCTGCTTCTTGGGTTTGCTCTGTTCGTAAAGCATCAGCAGCTTCGCCAGTGATTCGTAGGCATTATCAACTTTAATCAGAGTGGCATTCACTTCTTTCTCAGGAACAAAGTCCTTGTTTACCAATACGATAGATGATTTGGTCTCATAAATGTGTGGGGTGTATTTAGGATTTGAAAGGAAAGACAATGCACCTGGCACACCTTCTTCAATCTTGGCAAAGGTATGCACGCAAGCTTCTTCGTTACCTACGATTTCTCCTTGTAGGAACTGTGCTATTTGTTTGGCAGAAAACTCCATTTTTGTTTTTAGTTTAATTTCAGTAGCAAAATAAGCATTTTTTTCTCACATTACATGAGAAGATTTGCATTATTTTTGGTTTATATCATGCTAAAAGTGTCGTTTTTAGGATATTTGACATTTGAACTTGCAAATCAGCTGTTGCTTGGCGTGCACCTTCGGCAAAGTTCACGGTTTTATCGGCATAGATGATACCACGGCTGGAATTCACAATGAGGCCGCATCGTTGGTTCATGCCGTATTTGCATACCTCTTCCAGCGATCCTCCTTGTGCACCAACTCCTGGCACCAGTAAGAAATGGTTAGGGGCTATCTTACGAATGTCTTCGAATGCTTTGCCTTGAGTGGCGCCTACGACATACATCATTTGTTCGTCGTTGGCCCATTCTTGTGATTTACGCAGCACCTTTTCAAAGAGTTTCTCACCACTTTGGTCTTCTGTAAGCTGGAAGTCGTGCGACCCCTTGTTGCTGGTAAGTGCCAAGAGAATCACCCATTTCTCTGCATAGTTCAGGAATGGTGTTACACTGTCTTCACCCATATAAGGAGCCACCGTTACAGCATCTATGTCCATCTCTTCAAAGAAACTGCGTGCATACATGGCTGAGGTGTTCCCTATGTCACCACGCTTTGCATCGGCTATGATGAACTGTTCTGGGTAGAACTGCTTAATGTATCTCACGGTTTTCTCAAAGGCAATCCATCCCTTTACGCCCATGCTCTCGTAGAAAGCCAGATTAGGCTTGTAGGCAATGCAAAGGTCGGCAGTTTCATCGATGATGGCCTTGTTGAAAGTGAAGATGGGATCTTCTTCCTGCAACAGACATTCTGGAATCTTCTTGATGTCTGTATCCAGACCTACGCAGAGAAATGATCCTTTGCGCTTGATGTTCTCGAATAGTGTTTCTTTATTCATAGTTTTTAGTTTTTTATTTCTTTCTCAATAGGATGCCATTGAGTCGTAACTCCTCTCTTTCACGGTCGTAGATCACGTCATTGCCTATGATGAGTGCACTGTCTCGTTGAATGACAAATCGTTGAAGTGGTTCATCCATACTTGCGACAAAAGTCTGACAAGGCATCTGAACGTGGAAATCCAAGATGCTGAAACTTAGGCTGTCTCCCTGAAATACTACGTCATCGGCATCATCCATTTCAAAATAGTACAACTCGTCGTACCCAGAGGGCATGCTGAGTGGATGCTCCTTGAGCAATCCCAACACCTCAATGTCGTAAGGCTTGTCTATTATTTCCTCATCAATCTCTGTTTCAGGCCAAATATGCTGAGAGATCCATACCATGTCGGCCACCAAATGGTTTCTGACATCATTGCCATAATTCCTGCTAAGGTAGTCTAGCTTGTTGTTAAGATGCTGCTTGTCTTCTGGCAATGACTCCGCCCATGCTTTATATTGCTGATCATTCATCGGAAGATCCCGTCCATGTGCTCTTAAGGCCTCTTCCAGTTCTGTTAGCATCACTTTCTTGGTGATGGAAGTGAAACTCCAAGGACCCATAGAGGCTAAAAAGAACAGAAGGCAGAATGAAATAGGAATCCACCAGATACGGCGTGATCTTTGTAGGCATAAAACAAGGCAGACCACATAGCACCATACATTGAAAAGTAATATGTATAGGCGGTCTATACTGATGCCATAGTCGGATATACGACGCCAGATACCCACAGACATCAGTATCAGAAGTGGGATGACGAGTATAGGTAACCAACGAAAACTTTTCCTCTCAAACTCATGGCTGAAAGTACTGAATTGTTGGGGGTAGAGCATGAATACCACAACCAGCATGCCAAACATGAGTACAGTGGTCAGCCAAGATACCCATCCGTTTGGGAGCTCCCAGTGTATCAATATGTTGAAAGCGTAGACATAAAGAGTCAGCATGTAGCACAAGAGGAGTGGCATAAACAAGTAATAGACGACTCCCTTGTAGAATTTTGACAGTTGAGGGATACTGCTATCACGCTTCTCTTCCCCATGAGGTATCCTTAGTAGGAACAAAAGGGATCCTATAAGCACGATACAGATGGTAGCAGCTGAGGCAAATGCCTTATCAGGAATCTCCCACCCAAATAATTGGTCAAAGGAGACTAAAAGCAATGCAATGCCACCCATAAGGATGAGGCTAACCATGTAGGCAATAAATGCTCCTACAAACAGCTTTAAGCAGAATCTCCAGAATGGAATGTCATCCTTCTGGTAGTAGAACGATAGCGTGAATATGGAGACGACGATGCTGCATACACAGGCCACGGGCAAGTATGTATCTGCACTTTCCAGATACTCATAGCGATTGGTTAGGTGTCCACAAAAGGCAAGCCAAGCTATGAGTACGATGGCTTCCACCACATCTCCACGTTTCTTGTGTCTCACTTCCTCGTTCAGCAGGTGGAAGGATAGGGCCATCAATGCAGCCGTAGGCAGATAAAGCATTCCGAAGAATATCATCTTTTCGTCTGGCCATTCCCACCCAGTCTGTATCAGTATCAAGATGAAAACAGTAAACATGACAAGGAGACATAATGCCAACGGAAAACGATGACCTAGTGCCTTCGCTTTCTCCCATAAGTTTGTTGATCGTTTACCTACTGTCATGCCTGATGCTTTTTATAATTCACTCTCTCTCAGTCGTTCTGCATTTTCGGCCACTATTAGGTGGTCGATGCAGTCTTGAATGTTTCCATCCATAAAGGCTGCCAGATTGTAAATGGTATAGTTGATGCGGTGATCGGTGATACGTCCTTGTGGATAATTGTAGGTGCGTATCTTGGCACTACGATCGCCTGTCGATACCATGGTCTTACGTTTCTGGGCGATGTCATCCATGTATTTCTGATGCTCTTTGTCATAGATGAAAGTACGCAGACGCGCGAGAGCGCGTTCCTTATTCTTAGGTTGGTCACGGGTTTCCGTACATTCTATTAGGATTTCTTCTAAGATGCCAGTGTTAGGATTCTTCCAGTTGTAACGCAGTCGTACGCCAGATTCCACTTTATTCACGTTCTGCCCACCAGCACCACTGCTTCGGAATGTATCCCAGCGAATCTCCCCTTCGTTGATATTCACCTCAAAAGGATCAGCTTCTGGCAAAACGGCAACAGAGGCTGCTGACGTATGTACACGACCTTGAGTCTCTGTGACGGGCACACGTTGCACACGGTGTACACCGCTCTCGTACTTTAGGGTGCCATAGACACCCTCACCTGTCACGGAGCAGATTACCTCCTTAAAACCGCCTACGGCTCCTTCGCTGGCACTGGAGACCTCAAACTTCCAACCTTTCATCTCGCAGTATTTGGAGTACATACGGAAGAGATCGCCTGCAAAGAGTGCCGCTTCGTCACCTCCTGTACCGCCTCGTATTTCCAGAATAGCATTGCGACTGTCTGTTGGGTCGGCTGGAATGAGCATCAGCTTGATGGTTTCTTCCAACTGTGGCTGACGCTCTTGGTTGGCTGCCAGTTCTTCACGGGCCATTTCCTTCATCTCCGGATCTTCCTCATTCACCAGAATATCCTTGGCTTCCTCGATGCCTTGAAGCACCTGCATGTATTCCTTGCGGGCTTTCATAAGGCTGCTTAGATCCTTGTATTCTCTCGTCAACTTGACGTAGCGCTGCTGGTCGGCTATCACGCTGGGATCTGTGATGAGCGTAGAGACTTCCTCAAAGCGGGGAAGTAGTCCGTTGAGCTTTTCCAAAAGGTTTGTCTCAGCCATCGTTATTTGTCGTAAACAAATTTACCAAATTCACTTTCTATGATCAGGCCTTCCCAGTCGCTCTTTTCTACACGTCCCACGATCTGTGCATCGATGCCGAAACTCTGACTGATTTCTATCACGCGTGCTGCTTTCTCCGGACTCAGATAGACTTCCATGCGGTGTCCCATGTTGAACACTTTATACATCTCTTGCCAATCGGTTCCGCTCTGCTCTTTGATAGTGCGGTAGAGAGGTGGTACAGGGAAGAGGTTGTCTTTCACTACTTTGCAACCATCTGGCATGAAGTGTAGAATCTTGGTCTGGGCACCACCAGAACAATGCACCATGCCATGAATCTCATGACGCATCTCATCAAGCAACTGTTTGATGACAGGCGCATAGGTGCGGGTAGGTGAGAGCACCAGTTTCCCAGCGTTCAGCGGACTGCCTTCCACGGCATCTGTCAACTTCAAGCCACCGCTATAGACCAGCTCTTCAGGCACAGCCTTGTCGTAGCTTTCTGGATATTTCTCTGCCAAGTATTTGGCAAATACATCATGGCGGGCGCTGGTCAGACCATTGCTGCCCATACCACCATTGTATTCTTTCTCATAGGTCGCCTGTCCAAAGGATGCCATACCCACGATGACATCACCAGCCTGGATATTGGCATTGTTTATGACATCACTTCGTTTCATGCGGCAGGTTACTGTGGTGTCCACAATGATGGTGCGTACCAGGTCGCCCACGTCAGCAGTCTCTCCACCTGTGGCATACACACCGATTCCCATGTCGCGCAGTTCTGCCAGCAACTCGTCAGTACCATTGATTACTGCAGAAATCACCTCGCCAGGAATTAAGAGCTTGTTGCGCCCTATGGTGCTAGACACAAGGATATTGTCCACAGCACCTACGCACAGCAAGTCGTCTATGTTCATGATCAGTGAATCCTGGGCGATTCCCTTCCAAACAGAGAGGTCGCTTGTCTCTTTCCAATACAAGTAGGCCAAGCTTGACTTGGTTCCTGCTCCGTCAGCATGCATGATATTGCAATACTCAGGATTGCCTCCCAGTATGTCGGGTATCACTTTGCAGAACGCCTTAGGGAAAATGCCCTTGTCTATGTTTTTTATGGCATTGTGTACATCTTCCTTTGATGCACTCACGCCACGCATCATATATCTTTGGTTGTTGCTCATAGTAGGTTGTTTTGGAGAATCAATTAGAACTGAACTGTTGGAGCTGTCTCTGCACCTGCAGCAGCCTCAAAGTAGGCACGCTGGCTGAATCCAAGCATTCCTGCGAAGATGTTCTTAGGGAATGTGCGGATGGTGGTGTTATAGGTACGAGCTTCGTCGTTGTAGTTCTTACGTGCCACGCTAATACGGTTCTCCGTGCCTTCCAGTTGTGCCTGGAGTTCCTTAAACTGCTCGCTGGCCTTCAGGTCAGGATAATTCTCTGAGATGGCAATCAGCCTACCCAGTGCAGAGGTGATCTCACCCTGTGCAGCCTGAAATTCCTGCAGCTTCTCTGGGGTTAAGCTTGTGGGATCCACAGTGATTGAGGTGGCCTTGCTTCGTGCGTTCACCACAGCTTCAAAAGTGCTCTGCTCATGTTCTGCATAGCCTTTTACGGTATTCACCAAATTAGGAATCAGGTCTGCACGACGCTGATACTGAGTCTCTACATTAGCCCAGGCTGTATTCACACCTTCGTCCAGCCCTACCATGCCATTGTACACACTGATACCCCATACCACAAGGAGGGCAATCACAACGATAATTCCAATTAATCCTTTTTTCATATCTTTCTGTATTTAATTTTTAATTCTTCAATGCTTTGATATTTAAATCTCAAAAGTGACTTCCAGCACCACCTCCGCCTCCCATGCCGCCTCCGAAGCTGCCTCCGAAGCTACCTCCTCCGAAGCCTCCACCTCCGAAGCCTCCACCTCCGAAACTGCCGCCTCCGAAGATTACAGGGCCACTGCCACCACCACGACTATGGTAGTCTTGGTCGTAGGAGTTCTCACGCTTCACTACTTGATTTCCACAGTGGGAGCAGAGGTATGTGACATCTCTGGCGATGATGCCTCCACGGCGATATACCACCCGACTGGTGATGCGCTTCAGTTCATGCTTTCCACAGTGGGGGCAACGACTGGCACGATAGGCAGCCAACCATGCAAAGAACAAGCAGAGGCCAAAGGCACCAAACATCAGGGCCACGAAGACGAGTAATCCGCCAAGGTCATCATCTTCCTCCGCATCATTCTCCATGCTGCCGTCTAAGCGGGCGCACACGGATTTCATACCAGCCATCATGCCCTCATCCCAGTGGTTGTCCCTGAGGTAGGGGAGCATATCTCGTGTCTGGATGCGCTTGCAGATGGCATCTGGCAGCACGCCCTCCAGACCATAGCCAGTGTAGAATTGCACACAGCGTTGGTCGATAACCAGTAGCACTACCAGCCCATTATCCTTTCCTTTTTTTCCCACGCCCCAGCTGTTCAGCAGTTCATGGCAGAAGTCGAAACATTCTACGTCACCGATAGATGGCACAGCAGCTACCACGGTCTCAATGCCAGTTTGCTGTTCCAGCGCATAGAGCCAGGTATTGATGCTGTCACAGGCTTGTTGCGAGAGAATACCCGATGGATTGCAGACATACTGCGTACGGTCGGCAATATGCACCTTGGGCAGGTTGTCTGGCGTAAATACCTCTTGGGCATACAACCCCGTCAGTATCAGGCAGAATGTGACGTATAGCAACAGACGTTTCATGTTCATTCCTTAAATCTATGCAAAGATACAACTTTTTTTAATATAATGCAATGTCTGTGCTTTTACTGCATATAGGTTATGTATGACAATCTGATACTATGGAAGATAAGCGTGACAGAAGTCGATGACTTTCTTCATGTATTCTTCTGGGTAGGTGAGGTAGGAATGGGCATGGGCCACGTCGGGAGTGAGCCAGAGTTCTTTAGGCTCAGGCTTAGCATCGTAGAGGGTATGCACCATTTCTGTGGGGACAAAGTTGTCATTGTCGCCATGAATGAAGAGCATGGGCTTGGTGCTATGCCTAATGGCTTTCACGGCATCGGCCTCACCAAAGCTCCATCCGTAGTGCAGTTTGCAAAGTAGACTGGAGGTAAACATCATCGGAAACTCTGGCAGTCCAAAAGTGGCTTCCAACTCGTGGGCAAATTCCTCCCAAACACTGGTATAACCACAATCGTCCACGAAGGCCTCAAGTTGAGGAGCGTCTTCACCTGCCAGCACCATAGTGACAAAGCCCCCCATCGAAATGCCATGCACCACTTGACGGGTCTTTGTGTGAAATAGTTGGTCAGCCAACTGACTCCAAAGTAAGGCATCTTTACGGTCTTTCCATCCCATGCGTATGGCATCGCCCTCGCTCTCCCCATGGGCATGAAAATCTGGCAGAAGGAGGTTGTATCCTAAGAGATGGTGGTAGATGTAGCCTACATGAAGCATGCGTGTGGCATTATCGGTGTAGCCATGCAGCAGCAAGGCTGTCTTATCAGTAGAAGAGGGAGCGCTCACATAGAGGGCATGCAGTTTCCTCCCGTCGTCGGCACTGATGAAGGTGTCCCTGAGTGCCTGATGCGCTTGCAGACTGTCCAACCAATCGGACGTGAAAGGGTATTCGCGGTAGAGGTATTCCAGTGAACTCTGGATATTTCTTCCCTTGTTGTATTCAGGTTTCAGTGAGAAGTCCAGCATGTACCAACTGGCTATGGTAAGCACGATAAACAACACAGCCAATAGCCCCAGCAGTCCATATTTGAGAAACTTCTTCAAGTCAGTATTCCCAATTTATATCTTTACGTTTGCTTTCGCAAAACTAAATTCTTAATTCTTCAATTATCTGTTCCAGATCTCCCAGGACTCGAAGGCCTGGAGCAGCAGCATTTCCAATCCATTCTTCACCGTAGCACCCTGAGCAGCTCCCTTCTTCATGAAGAGCGTCTCATCTGGATTGTAGAGCAGGTCATACAGTAGATGATCGGGAGTGAGGCACTCGTAAGGGATGTTCGGACAGGCATCCACATTAGGATACATGCCTACAGGCGTGCAGTTCACTATGACTAGATGCTCAGCCATAATCTCAGGCGTAAGTTCTTCATAGGTCAGCACGTCCGCACTCTTCTTGGTGCGAGAGACAAAAGTGCTTTCCACGCCCAGGTCCTCCAGTCCGCAGAGCACGGCCTTACTGGCACCGCCTGTACCCAGTATCAGAGCTTTCTTATGCTTGGTTTCCAGGTAAGGTTCTATCGAACGACTGAACCCAGTAATGTCGGAATTGTAGCCTACGAGGCGGGTCTTATTGCCCTCCCTGATTACCTTGATGACGTTCACGGCACCGATACGCTTGGCTGTAGCAGGATCCAGGTCATCCAAGTAGGGGATCACTTGCTCCTTGTAGGGGATGGTGACATTCATACCACATAGGTTTAGGTTGCCGTCAATGATGCGTTTGAAGGCGGAAATGTCCTCAATCTCAAAATTGACATACTCTGCATCGATTTGTTCCGATGCAAATTTCTCATTGAAGTAGTTCTTTGAGAACGAATGCCTCAATGGATAGCCGATTAATCCATACTTGTTCATCTCTTTTTCCTTTCTTACCTATTTATTTTGTCGCTGTATACAGCGTGCATATTCCAAAGGTCAGTGCCTTAAACTGCACCTCTCTAAATCCTGCTAGGCGTATGATGGCTGCCATTTCTTCTCCCTGCGGACAGGCCGCGATGCTCTGTGGCAGATAAGTGTAGGCGCTGTCATCTTTCGAGATCAGTCGGCCTATCAGTGGCATCGCCGTCTTGGAGTAGAAGTGGTAAAGCTGCTTCATAGGGAAGGCTGTGGGGGTGGATAATTCCAATATTACCAACCTTCCACCTGTCTTCATCACGCGTTGCATCTCCTGCAGTCCTTTGTCGAGTCCATCGAAGTTGCGTATCCCGAAGGCTACCGTCACTGCATCAAACTGCTCGTCTGGAAAGCTCAAAGCCGTACAGTCCTCGCATTTGAAGCTGATGACCTCTTGTAGTCCTTCCTGTGCCACTTTCCTGCCTCCTACCTCCATCATGCCCTCGGAAATATCCACTCCGATGAGGTTAGTAGGTCTCAGTTTCTTGCAAGCCAAGATGGCAAAGTCGCCTGTTCCTGTGGCCACATCCATGATGTGTTGTGGGTGGTAAGGCTCCAGTGTCTTGATGGCTTTGCGTCGCCAGAGTCTGTCAATGCCCAGTGACAAGGTTACATTCAGCTGGTCGTAAGAGTGGGCGATGTGGTCGAACATCTCTTCCACCTGCTCACTCTTATGCCTTTTATGGTCGTAAGGCATGACCTGCTCTTGGCGATACATTATTCAATTTTAAATTATGAATTATTTTGAGATGGTGCCAACTACATTCTTCTCAATGCGTGCCAGAACATCGCCTTCAGCATTGGCTTTCTCGAACTTCTCGCCTGTGATGTGCTCATAAAGCTCGATGTAGCGATCGCTGATGCTCTCAACGATGGCATCGGTCATCTCAGGCACCTGCTGACCAGCCTTGCCTTGGAAACCATTGCTCATCAACCACTCACGTACGAACTCCTTGCTAAGCTGCTTCTGCGGCTCACCCTTAGCGAATTTCTCCTCGTAGCCCTCAGCGTAGAAGTAGCGGCTGGAGTCTGGTGTATGAATCTCGTCCATCAGGTAGATAGTGCCGTCATGCTTGCCAAATTCATACTTAGTGTCCACCAAGATAAGGCCGCGCTTAGCAGCAATCTCCGTACCACGCTGGAACAGAGCCAATGTATATTTCTCCAGCAGAGCATACTCCTCTGTTGTGGCCGAGCCCTTAGCCAGAATTTCTTCCTTGGAGATGTCGGCATCATGCTCACCGATTTCTGCTTTGGTAGTAGGGGTGATGATAGGCTCTGGGAATTTCTGGTTCTCCTTCATTCCCTCTGGCAGCTTCACACCGCAGATCTCACGCACACCACTCTTGTAGGCACGCCAAGCGCTGCCACACAGGTAGCCGCGTACGATCATCTCCAGTGGGAAACCTTCGCACATCACGCCTACCGTCACCATAGGGTCTGGAGAGCTTAGCTTCCAGTTAGGACAGATGTCTGTAGTGGCATCCAGAAACTTAACTGCAATCTGGTTCAGCACCTGACCTTTGAATGGGATGCCTTTGGGCAGTATCACGTCGAAGGCAGAGATGCGGTCGGTAGCTACCATGACCAGCTTGTCGTCATTGATGTTATACACGTCGCGCACCTTTCCATGGTACACGCTTTTCTGTCCTGGGAAGTTGAAGTCAGTTCTTGTTATTGCTTTCATAATAATTATGAATTATAAATTATGAATTATTTCATTTCTTCTTGTTCTTTATCTTTCTCAGCTTTCAGCCGCTCGCGCTCCTCCTTGCGCTCTTTGTCGAACTTATCGTAGGCTTCTACGATATGCTCCACCAGCTTATGGCGCACGATGTCTTTCTTGTTCAGTTCTACCACGCTGATGCCCCTGATGCCTCTCAGGATGTGCAGTGCCTGGATGAGACCCGATGTCTGTGAAGATGGCAGGTCTATCTGCGTGATGTCACCTGTGACAAACATCTTGGTGTTCATGCCCATGCGGGTGAGGAACATCTTGATTTGCTGGGTGGTAGTATTCTGCGCTTCATCGAGTATCACCACGGCATCGTTCAGTGTACGTCCGCGCATGAAGGCCAGCGGCGCTATCTGAATCACGTTGTTCTCCATATACTCCTGCAGCTTAGCAGCTGGAATCATGTCTTGCAAAGCATCATACAGCGGCTGCAAGTAAGGGTCTATCTTCTCCTTCATGTCGCCAGGAAGGAAGCCCAACTTCTCTCCAGCCTCTACGGCAGGGCGGCTCAGGATGATTTTCTTGATTTCCTTATTCTTCAGGGCGCGTACTGCCAGGGCGATGGCTGTGTAGGTCTTTCCTGATCCTGCAGGACCTATGGCAAATACCAAGTTGCTCTTCTTAAACGCCTCCACCAATTTCTGCTGGTTCTCGCTACGCGGAATGATGGGTTTCCCCGTCACGCTGAAGACGATGACATTGCCCGATTTCTCGGCCTGCGGGGCATTGCCCTTGATGATGTCTATGATCACCTCCTCTTTCAGCGAGTTGAACTCCGCGCAATACTTCTCCAGCTTGGTGATGTTCTCTTCGAAGGCATGCATCTCCTCCTCATCACCCAGCACCTTGATCACATTGCCTCGTGCCACGATGCGCAGCTTCGGATACAGTGCCTTGATGAGTTGCATGTTGGCATTGTTCACCCCGTAGAAAGTGATGGGATCTATGTCTTCCAGAATTATTACCTTCTCTATCATTCAGCGATTTTATGAAAAATATCTACAAAGATAGTGAAACCTTCGTTCATTCGCACGTTTCAGGCTCATTTTTTTGTTACAACTTCCACAGAAGCCCCGTCGCCCGTCCTTTTCACCAGCAGGCAGACGGGTTGCAAGGTGTGGTTCTCGATATCAAACAGCCAGTGCGGATTGAAGGCCACGCCATTGATGCGTGTTTCGAAGTGTACATGCTCCGTGGTGGCACGTCCCGTGCGTCCCTCCAGGGCGATAGGCTGACCAGCCTTTACCACATCTCCGCTTTTCACGAAGTTCTTGGAGTTGTGGCTATACACTGTTTCCAGTCCGAAGGGATGGCGCACCACGATTACATTGCCATAGCCGCCATAGTTGCGTGAGAGGCGGACCACTCCGTCGAAGGCGCTGCGCACCGTATCGTTGGCAAAGGTCTTGATGTCTAAGCCAGAGTGCCCTGTGTTGTCGCGATTCCAATCGGATATCAGCTTGCACCCAGGGATGGGGAAGCAGAATCCCATCTTCAGCAGGTCATCAGAGCAGATGTTGAAGCTGTTGCCGTTCTTGAACAAGTCGGGCGTAGCCGTATTCACATAGCTCAGTTCGCTTTCGCTGAATTCCTGTGCATTCATTGCTGAAGGCATCATCACTAATGCCAGCATCATCATTGTCATTGTCTGTAAAACTCTTTTCAAAACTATTTGTTATTCAAAAGTAAATATTCTTTCCTCCGTACCTCTGGCATACTTTCGCAGTAGCTCCACGGTGAACTCTGCCGCTTCCTGCAGGCCTTCCGCACCGCTATAGCCATTGATCACAGCCAGAATGTGCGTAGTCTCCATTGTCATCTTCGTGCGCTCATGGTCGCTGGTAGGCGTACCTATGCCACCCACAGCATCTCTATACACAGGCAGTCCCTCTATGTTGAGCACTCCACGCCCTATGCCCTCGTAAGGTTCATCGGCATGTCCCACGCCCAGCACCAAGTCGCAGCCCTGAATCTTGTCGGCATCGAAGCCTCCGATGCTGTAGCCCGACTTCATCGATACTAGGTTGATGATGTCCACCAGTGTGTCTATCTGATAAAGTTGCAGCCCTTTGAGCACCCTCCTACAAAGCGCTTCACCAGAAGGACGATACCTGCTGGGATCCTTCCCACAGCGACGGTAAGCCTCGCGGGTAGCAGCAATGCTGGGTCGTTGTTTGATTTCATCTACTGTATAGTGCGCTTTCAGCTCCTCACTATAGGCATCGATTTCCTTCCATAACCCTTCACTATAAGGCGTATTCACCACCTTTGCCTCTACTGCAATGCCCCTAAAGTCGGGACAATGCACCTTGAACTCCTCAGAAACCTTTATTTTCAATTTTTAATTTTATAATGTTTTAATTTTTTAATCTTGAAATGCTGAATTCAGCATTTCAACATGATCCCTGTCAACGCCCTACCTGACTCTATGCCCATGCGTCTGGCTGAGAAATAGTCCTGATAGCGCAGGTAGGTGCAGATGCCCGACAGTTCTATCTGCTTGTCGGGAATGCCAAATTCCTTGAATTGCAGCATATTGGCTATCCAGAGGTTGATGTGGTACTTATGGCTGTTGCGCTTCCACTCCGAGATGCGCTCCATCGGGAACCCCGCGTTGGCAAACTCCAGATACACCTCATCGCCCACCTCGAAACCAGCCAGCGAAATACCAGGTCCCAGACAAGCTAGTACATCCTTGCCCTCTGTACCATAAAGCTCATGCATGCGCTCCAGCGTCTTCTTCGCTATGCGCTGCACTGTGCCCCTCCATCCCGCATGGGCAGTGGCTATCACACCATGCGTCTTGTCATAGAATAGCAGGGGGATACAGTCGGCCGTAGTCACGCATAGGCAGACCCCTTTCTCCTTGGTGATCAGAGCATCCTTGTCCTCTATCCGTAGCTGGCGTTCCTCCGCACTGGCATTCACGAAGGTTTCGTCTATCACCTCTATGGTTGTGCCATGCGCTTGGTGCGGAATCACCATCAGCGTAGGGCGTTCAGGTAGAGCGCTGCATAGCTTCTCCATATTCTGCCTCAGACATTCTGGATCATCGTTCCCATAGATGCCCAGATTGAAAGAGGCATAGTTGCTCTTACTCACACCCCCATGGCGTGTAGTGGTGAAGTTACAGAGCTCCTCACAGGCAGAAAGCAGGCGGAAAGCCTCAATACTTCGGTCTTCGGTTAGTGCTATCATGATGTATTATATATTAATGTGTGGGCAAAAATAGTGAATTTATTTGAAAATACATGCAAGTAAGGCTTTTGTTGTTGCAAAACTGAGTACAGTTTGCTAATTTTGCGCTGTTTTTTACAGATAGTTATGCTATATCTAGCTTTTCTTTCTGCCGTTTTGCTGGGCGTGTATGACGCTTTTCGCAAGCAGTCGCTCAAGGACAATGCCGTGCTTCCCGTACTGTTCCTGAACACCTTGTTCCTGAGCTTGCTGTTCTGCCCCTTCATCCTCGTCTCACGTCTCATGCCCCAGACCTTGCAAGGCAGCATCTTCTATGTGCCGCAGGCAGGGTGGGAGGTGCATCGCTACATCCTGCTCAAGTCGTGCATCGTTCTTTCTTCCTGGATTTTCGGCTACTTTGCCACCAAGCATCTACCCCTTACCATTATAGGTCCTATCAACGCCACGCGCCCCGTCATGGTGCTGGTCGGAGCCCTACTCATCTTCGGAGAGCGGCTCAACCTCTACCAGTGGATAGGTGTCACTCTGGCCATCATCTCCTTCTTCCTACTCAGCAGGGCAGGGAAGCAAGAAGGTATCGATTTCAAGCATAATCGCTGGATATTCATGCTGGTCTTGGCAGCGATATTGGGTGCTGTTAGCGGACTCTATGATAAGTGCCTCATGAAGCAGTTCCCGCCCATGCTGGTGCAGTCGTGGTACAATGTCTATCAGGTCTGCATCATGTGCCCCGTCATCCTGCTCCTCTGGTATCCGCAGCGGCGCAAGAGCACGCCGTTTCAGTGGCGATGGCCCATTCCGTGCATCTCCCTTTTCTTGGGGGCAGCCGACTTTGCCTATTTCTACGCCCTCAGTTTTCCCGATGCCATGATTTCCATCGTGTCCATGATCCGTCGAGGTAGCGTGGTGGTTTCTTTCGCTTGTGGGGCTATGGTTTTCCATGAAAAGAACCTTCGAAGCAAAGTTATCGACCTGATTTTGGTCTTAATTGGAATGTTCTTCTTATATTTGGGGTCGAAATGATGGTTTATGGTTTAGAGTATGAAGAAATATTATAAGATATTATTTTGTGTAAGTTTGTTGCTCATGTCTGTCAGTGCGAAGGCCCAGCAGGCACGCGACTACTTCACCAGCATGCCTGATTCGGTGCTACCCCTGCTGACGGCAGTGAATCGTGCTGACTGCATCGACTTTCTGGATAGCCACATGCGCGCGGAGGTGACCAACAGGTTCAATACCAAGTCGGAGATGACGAAGCTAACGCCCGACTTTATCGAGATGCGTCTCACCACAACATCTACGTGGCAGATGAAAGTGCTTCCGCTGGGCGATGCTCAGGTGGTATGCGCCGTCTCTACCGTCAATGGCCCTGCTGCCGATAGCCACATTCGCTTTTACGATGACGACTGGAACGAACTGCCATTGGGCTGTTTCATTGATACCTTGCCTCGTCTGGATGATTTCTTCACTGCCGTGCCTGATACGGTGAACGCTAATCGCTATCAGTCCTATCGCAGTCGTGTGGAGATGCTGCTCACCAAGGCCGTGCTCTCCCCCGATGCCCAGACGCTGACCTTCGTCTTCAGCACCCCTGCAGCCCTCGATAATGAGACGGCCACCTTCCTGAAACCATTTATCCGCAAGGAGATCACCTTTCAGTGGTGCGATGGTAGATTTGTCAGATAACTCATAACCCCCTATAATGAAACAAAGCAATCTTATCACTGCACTACAGCGCATTAGCCGATGGCTGTCCAGCAACGCCTCCCTCACGGTCATTGCAGCCGCCATATTCTCTTTCTTCTTCCCCCAAGTCTTTGCCTGGGTGCGAGGAAACACGCAGACCGTCATTCTGGGCATCATCATGCTCACCATGGGACTCACCCTCACTACCAATGACTTCCGCGTGCTGGCACGTCGCCCCCTTGATATCCTTATAGGTGCCTGCGCCCAGTTCTTCATCATGCCCTGCGTGGCCTATCTGCTGGTGCACATCTTCAGATTGGAACCCGCTTTGGCGCTTGGCATCCTCTTGGTGGGTTGTTGCCCAGGCGGTGTGTCCAGCAACATCATGTCCTACCTCTGTCATGGCGATGTGGCCTATTCCGTAGGCATGACCTGCGCCTCCACGCTCCTCGCCCCTGTCATGACACCCCTGCTCATGCAGATCACAGCAGGTGAGATCATCCAGATAGATGCCATTGGCATGTTCCTCAATATCCTCATTGTCACCGTCATCCCCGTGGGTATAGGTTGCTACCTGAACTACGCCTATTCCTCGCGCCCCAGTTTCCCACGTGTGCAGTCGCTCATGCCAGGCCTTAGTGTCACCTGCCTTGCCTTCATCGTGGGTGGCGTGATATCCACTATTCATGATGACTTGGTAGCACGTGGACTGATGCTCTTCCTATGGACCTTCGTGGTGGTATTCTGCCACAATACGCTGGGCTATCTCCTAGGATGGACGGCAGGTCGTCTGGCCCATTTCAATACGGCCAAGAAACGTACCCTCTCCATCGAGGTGGGCATGCAAAATGCAGGCTTGGCCACCGTGCTGGCAGGCACCTTCTTTAGTGCGCAGCCCCTAGCCATACTCCCCTGTGCCATCTCCTGTGCCTGGCACAGCATCAGCGGCACCATCTTGGCAGGCATCTACCTGAGGTTCGATAAGAAAAAGCAGGCTGAGTGATTACAGCGAAAGGATAATCTCATCCCAATCACTGGGCGTACCATTCTGCCCAGTGATTTTCTTATACAATCTGCGACGTATGGCAGAGATTGTGGTCTTCTCACGAAGCACTAGCTGGGAGATGGAAACAGGAGAAATGCCAAGCTTCAGCAGCAGGCTTACCTCATTTTCCAGTTCGTTGAGTTCACCCAGCTGATATAGAACATGTAAGAAATCAGAAGAGATATCATGCAGCAGGTTCACTATCTCGGTGATGTCTTGTGGGCGTATATGACCACCCTTGGCCACAAGATCCTGCAGATGCGCCTAAAGAACAGCTATAATTGGAGCATTCTCGATGCTCTAAGCTATGACTACCCTTTCTTGGAGGTTGGAGAATGAATCTTATTTTACCAAAAGTACAGCACATTTCCAGTAATGCTTGGTGTTTCTGCGGAAATACCAAGCATTATTGTGCTTATAATACTGAAGCATTTTTGCGACAACACAAGGCTTTTCCGCGTTATTTGCCTGCATTTCTTTGAATGCATTACTCCTTTTTCCTTTTGAGATAGCCCCAATTAGGGTGGCGTAATCAAGATCTCTTTCTCAATGGGTAAACTTTCTGTAAACCACAGCTGCATTTGTAAATTCTTTGTAAACCTGAAAATTTGGAGGGGAAAGGGACGGCCGCTAATTTTACGGTCAAAAAACGATAACCATTTAAATTTTGCAATTATGAAGACACTGAGATGGATGGGAGCTGCGTTGTTCCTGATGACTTTATGTTCTGGATTTATGGCTTGCAGCGATGATGATGAGCCTGAACCTGCACCAGAAGCGCTGCCTTATATTACGATGACCCCGTTGGTATTTGAGATTGACAACAGCGAACAGGATGTGGTGCAGACGGTAAAAACGAATTTTGAGAACTGGGAGGTAGTGATGATGAGCGGCGGCGAAGATTCATGCTCGTGGTGCTCACTGAAAAGTAAGTCGCTGAACACCACTCGGGCCTGGGAGGACGATATCCCAGAGTACACCTACGTTCTTCATGTGAAGGCCAATGACACAGGGGAAGTCAGAAAGGTTCTCTTCTTCTATAGGCGTGGGAGTTATCATGCGTATACACCTAGTTCAATCACTCAAAATAAATAGTACTATGAAAACACTTCAATGGATGGGAGCAGCTATGCTCCTGATGGTTTTAAGCTTTGGATACGCGGCTTGCAGCAGCGATGACGACGAAGTAGTAAATGAACCCATAGGATTCATTAGGTTAGACCAGACTCACTTTGACATTAGTGGGGAGGCACAGACTTTTACAGTTTCCTTAAAGGTGAATAATGTGCCTGTGACTGCAGTAATTCAGTGGCCCTATCCGTGGGTGCTCTCTGCCCTCAAGACTGCGGAGGAGCAGAGCAAAGACATGCGCACGGAGACCTATACGGTCACAGTGGAAGCTAATGATACGGGAGAGGGACGAACTGCTAATGTGGACTTCTGGGTAGGAAGTGGTGAAAAGTCGCATTACGGTGAGAGTATTTTCATCTCACAGTCTCCCTTGAACCCCTAAAACAATGTCTACTATGAAACAAAAGATTCTCATACCTCTCTTTCTAATGTTGCTGTCACTGCCCCTCAGTGCCCAGAACGTGGTGCTGAGCGGCATGGTGACCGACGCACAGACGGGGGAGCCGCTGATAGGCGTGAGTGTATATAACAGTCAGCGACGTACGGGCACCACAACCAATACTACAGGGCACTATACCCTGACATTGCCAAGTAATAGGGTGCTGGAGTTGGTGTTCAGCTACGTGGGTTATGCCTCACAAACGGTGACGATGACTTTGATGGGTGACCGTAGCATGGATGTGAAGCTGGAGCAAGACACGCAGAGCTTGGCGGAAGTGCAGGTGTATGGAACGCGCCATAACTTCGGAGCGCAGAGTTCTCAGATGAGCACCATAACCGTCACGGCAGAGCAAATCAGACGCATGCCAGTGCTCCTCGGTGAAACTGACGTGCTGAAGTCGTTGCAGCATCTGCCAGGTGTGCAGAGCAGCGGTGAGGGTAGGGCAGGCATCCATGTGCGTGGCGGTGACTATGACCAGAACCTCTTTACCCTTGATGGCATCACGCTCTATAATCCGCAGCATCTGCAGGGGTTCACCTCTGCCATCAATGCTGATGTGCTGGACGATGTAGTGCTCTACAAAGGGGCTTTCCCCGCCCGCTATGGCACCCGCCTCTCGAGTGTGGTGGACATCAGCCTGCTGGATGGTGACATGGAGCGCTACCGCACCTCTGTCACTGCGGGCATGCTGGCGTCGCGTGTACAGGTAGAAGGACCTATCTGGAAGGGACGTACCTCTTTTAATATAGCAGCGCGAGCATCTTACTTCAGTGCCATCGTTAAACCTCTGCTTGAGGAGGTGGTGTATGACAATCCTGGGCAGATGAACGAGTTCGCACACATGAAGTATTATGACATTAATGCTAAGTTGGTACACAGGCTTTCTGACAGCGATAAACTCAGTGCTGTATTCTACATGGGACACGATGTGAATAATGCCACGCCTAATGAAAGTACCCAGAAATTCAGCTTTGAAGAATCTAGATCGGACGTGAAGATTTATGGCTACATAGACAATGCCCTGACCAGCCGCACGCTGAACAACTGGACCAATTTGTTAGGTGGTCTGAACTACAGCCATCAATTCAATCCGACACTGATGCTTGATGCCGCACTGACCTATAGCGGCTACGACTACCGCCTGAGCTATGTCACCAGTAGTAGTTCAATGACGCGACTAAGTTCGGTAACAGGTACTACGGATTCTGCCAGACGTGATGCCGCACAACTTTTCTCGTATGAAGAAAGAACCAATGTGAGTGCTTATACCTCTAAGGTGCATGATGCACAACTGAAGGCTGACTTAACTTATCTGTGGCAGGACCGACATGAGGTGCATGGCGGAGTACAGGTAGGTGTCATTGGCACAAAACCAGCAGTCAACGTCAATAGTACCAGCTATGAGAAAAAAGCTAAAAGTGAACAGGATGTCATGAACATCGGGATGGGAGATAACCGTTACCTTGAGAACAGACTGCAATTGGACAACCAAGTGGGTGGCAATGAGCCATTGCGCACAGTGGGGGTCTATGTAGAAGACGACTGGAATATCACGCCACGTCTGAAGACCAACGTGGGCTTGCGTCTGCAAGGCTACTTCACTGATGACAAAACACAGATGGTGATAGAGCCTCGTGTTTCCATGCGCCTGTTGGTGGCCAAGAACACGGCCTTCAAAGCCTCGTATGTCCGTATGTCACAGGGCATACATCTTCTGAGCAGTGGCAGCTTGCTGATGCCTTCGGAGGTGTGGGTAACTATGACAGGGAATATGAAGGTGGGCACATCTGATCAGGTATCGGTGGGCATAAGCCATGACTTGATGAGTGGCGTACAGTTGTTGGTGGAGGGTTACTACAAATGGCTCGACAACGTGGTGGATTATAAGGAAGGGGCTTCGTTCCAAGCTGGTAGCCACTGGGAGGAGAAAATGGCACAGGGGCGCGGGCGTGCCTTCGGTATAGAGCTGATGGCGCAGAAAACCATCGGACATACCACGGGCATGGTGAGTTATACATGGAGCAAGTCGCTCCGCACCTTTGATCGTGAAGGAATGGTACTGAATGATGGGCAGGAGTTTTATGCTACAGGCGACCGCCGACATAATTTCAGCATCAACATCACACAGCGCTTAAGTAAGAACTGGGACCTATCGGCTGCTTGGACCTACCAAACGGGACGCAGGGCCACACTTACCACCATGACCATCGGTGCCAATGTGCTCGATGAGTTCAATAATTACTTTAACTATGAGAATAACAGCATGGTTCAAAATCCCGACTATCAGTATTCTACTAAGGTTTATCGTATTGACACGCATATAGATCACATCATTCGCACTGATGTCTATGGACAGCGCAATGCCTACATTATGCCTGCCGTGCATAGGCTCGACCTCAGCCTGAGCCATCATGGCAGCGTAGGCATCGGGGAGATGATTTGCGACATTGGTATCTACAATCTCTACAACCATTACAACGTGTCGTCGGTGTATTGGGGCTATCGGAACAACCGCCGTGCCTTGAAGGGTGTGTGTCTCTTCCCCATTATGCCGTCGATCAGTCTCACTCTAAAACTCTGAAAGCTATGAAAACACGAGTAATCATCAGTCTGTTGGCACTGCTTTTGGTAGGCAGTGCCTGTGAAAAGGAACTGGACTTTAAAGGTACTTCGGAAGAGATGGATATGTCGCCGTTGGTTATCAATGCCGTGGCCATTGAAGGCATGCCATTTGTAGCCTATCTGACAAAGTCTGAGCGCATCAATGAGGTGGTGCAGAACTATATGGATGCCTCTGTGTTGAGAACTGCCAGTGATGAGGACTACCAGAACCGAAACTATTTAGTGAGGGTAGCGCAGATGAATGCCCAGATACAAGTGGAGGTCAATGGGCAGCAGAGTTACAAGATGTCACCCAATCTGCAGCAGTTCTGCTATGAATGTGACTATGTGCCTAAAGAGGGCGACCGCATAGTGCTGACGGCACAGCAGCAAGGAAGCGCTGATGGGCTGAGGGCGGAGACTATGGTGCCTCAGAAGCCGAAGATAGAAGTCCTGGAATACGAGGTGCTCGACGGTAATCCTTACCGTTACCAGAACGAGCTGACTTTTGAGGGCGATACCATCATGCGTCTGACCTGTCGCATCAGTGGAGCACAGGCTGGGCAATACTATCGGCTGCGCGTGCGCAATGAGCGCGAGTCGCTTACGATTATTGGGGCTAATGGCATCTGGGACCGCTTCATAAGGAACTATGGCGGTCAGGATGTGTTTTTCTCTTCTGATGCATTGTTTGCCGACAGTAGGTTGACCTCCAACTTCGGGGGGTGGCCGTCGTTCTTCTCGAATGTCTTTGACAGCCGCTTGCTGGCGAATGGGGCATATACGTTCACTGTGGATAGCCCCAAAATGGTTTATACTACATGGAATCCTCCTCAAATACCTGGTATGACCGTCTCGCCAGATGCGACTTATTCTGACAACATGCCCCTGCCATCGCAAGTAGTCGTGGAGCTACAGGCCATCTCTGAAGACTACTACCACTATCTGAAGGCGATGGAGCTTTATCGCATCATGGTCTCAGATTCCAATGCAGAGCCCATCCGCCTCCATAGCAATGCCCAGAACGGGTGGGGCATTCTCGGGGCTATGAGTTATGACAGACACATAGTGAAATACGACGATTGACTGTTTTATAAAGAATGGATGATATTATCCCATTCTGCCGGTACGTCATCCCGTCCCGTCGTCTTCTTGAGAAGGCGGCGGCGGATGGCGGATACGGTTGATTTGTCTCGTAGCACTAAGGTAGAGATGCCTGCGGGGGAGATGCCGAGTTTGATGAGAAGGCTCACTTGGTACTCCAAAGGATTCATTTCACTAAGTTGTCTGAGATGGCCCCGAAAATCGGGGCAGACTTCATCCAAGAGGCTTTCTATGCCTTTCAGGTCTTTAGCGTTGAGGTGCTCGCCGTTTTCGATGCGGTGTTGCAGGTGCCTCATAAGGTCGGAGCTCTGGATGGCTGTTTCTGCTTTCCTACGCTCTCCCTGTTTGATCTCTGCCACTAAGTTGGCGTTTTCCAACTGCTCTTTCTGCCGTTCCAGGCGCTGTATGAGTTCCTTGTTTTCTTGGTTGGCTTGGCTCAGTTTCTCTTGCAGTTGGGCGATTTCATTTTTATTGGTTTTTACATAGGCCTCGCTTTGGCGATACTGCTCTTGTTGGAGTAGCTGAAGGCGCTCCAAGTTGTGTGCAAGTTGCAGCCGCTTACGTCGGTTATACTGAATGTAGATGATAAGTAGCAATAAGATGATGCTGGCTACGAAACCAATACGCTGCAGAAGCAACCGATGTTGCTGCACCTGTGCCTGAAGGCGGATGTTTTCTCTTTCACGTAGCTGGTAGTTGTACATGGCATTCATGCGGCTCACTGATTCTGTGGCATTGGCATTGCGGATGGTGTCGCTGCATGCTTTATAAAGTTCGAAGTAATGCAGGTAGTCATCGGCTTGTCGGCGCATGGCGGCTATGGTTGCCAATCCGTTGTAGGCATCGAGGCGTACGGGAGCCTCGTCGGCATGAATCATCTGCTCGTAATAGGTCTTGGCTTCATCGAGCTGCCCCGTGTTGAGCAGGATGCTGGCATAGACATCGTAGGTGCTGTACTTGTCGGCCTCACCAACCAGCGGTAATGCCACCTCGATTTGTCGGACCGCTTCTTCATAGTCGCCCATCTGGTTATAGAGTCCTGCCAACTGTGAGGCCATGAGTCCTCGCATCTCGTCATCACCATAAAGGCGTGCCAACAGCTCCGCTTGATGCAAGAAGACCAGCGCGCTGTCTGGCTGCTGCATGGTGCGATGGGTGAAAGCCATGTCGCGCAGGTCGAGTATAAGGCCGATGGTGTCGGCAGCGATAGAGTCGAGCTTATATGCTTCAGCATACATGTGCAAAGCTTCTGGGTAGAGCGACTGATAAAAATAGATCTCACCCATCTGCGAATAGAGCACAGAGCTTACCCATTGGCCATTGGACTCGGCAGCGGCATCCAGTCCCTTCTGGAAGTAAGCCAAGGCCTGTGGTGCATCGTTCAAGTCGCGATAGACCCGCCCGGCATAGTAATAGGCCTGTGGCAGCAATTCGGAGTCGTCTCCATGTTCGTAGTATTCTACAAGCGGCAGGATAAGACTATCAGATGTGTGAGGAATATATGCTTTATCGGCAGCCTTGATGCTGAGCAGCCGATGATACATCTGTGTGGCTTGGGGGGCATCAGCTATCTGACTCTTCATGCCTTCAAGCAGCACCAACGCACTCTTTGGTGCAACATTGGCCAGACTATCAGCCATTTTCAACTCATGAGGATAGCTGAATCTCTGGTGGCAGGCATTTAGGCTGGTCAATAACAGAAGAAATACGATGTAGCAGAGGCGGCGCATAGGCTATTTATAGTAAATATCAAGAAAAAGATCTTCAGAATTTTGCATTATATCAATAGGATAGTTGCCGGATTGATCTATGCAGAAACGGGTTACGATTAGCTCATGTTGGTAGAAAGCCTGTTTAGGAACTCTGATAGAGTCTCCTAAATAGTAGATATTAATACGATAGCCAGAACCATGCATGTGTTTGTTCTCTGTTGGAATCCAATAACTCCCCCCACCATTACATTTTGGTACAAAGGGTTGCTGATCATATGTATCGATGAAAATAATATCAAGACGTTTGTTATCAAATTTCTTCTTGGTCTCTTCCGAGATAGGATCACCCCAATAGAAATTCAGGATATACTCTTCCGTTTTCTCATCATAGCCTTCGATATACATGCTGCCTATGGCGCGCATCATAATGCCATTGGATTTTAAATCGAAAAGACCGTTATAGTCAGAACCATCTCGATGGTCGCGTCCTTTCTGTCCTGGATTGGTAATGATAGGTCCTTCTGCATTCGTGTCCATAGGTCTGATGCTGCGCAGTCCTGCAATATCGTTCTTGCTTACAAGTACATCCTCCGCTTTCGTCATAAGAAGAAGTTCTTCAGCCTCATCGTTGCAAGCGCAGAAACCCGCTGCAAGGAATGCCATAATGATAATGATATTTCTTGTTTTCATAGTATAATCCATTTAGTGTCATTTCAACGTACAAATATAGGATGTAGATATCATATAAGCAAACATTTTGGTTTACAAATAATTTACAAATAAGGCACTACAATGGTGGAAAAATAGCGGTGAAATCGGGGATTTTACCAATTACGTACCATTACGTAGCTTGCGTAATAGTTTTACGTAACCAGCGTAAAGGTATTACGCAGCTGTCGTAAAAGTATTACAGTGCCTACGTAATAGCTTTGTTCCTTAATCATAAGAGCACCATTCTGCAGCATTATCTTCCACATCTTCCATACATCTTCCACGAGATAACCCATGATCTGTATGGTGCCGTGGAAGATGGAAGATGTGGAAGATGTTTTTTCTTTTTATTGTCATAAAAAAGTAGATAATCTATGAAAACTTCTTATCTTTGTAAAAACTAATGCATATTTAGGACTGAAATAACTTTTTAAATTATAATCATTATGAAGAACGTATTTGTAACTTTGTTCTTGTGGGTGTGTGCCACGACGATGGCTTTCGCCCAGCAGGCCTTGGGGCCTGGAACAGGCTTGGTGTCTCCTGAAATCAATGCTGACAACACCGTGACTTTCCGCTATCAGAATCCGAAGGCCATCACGGTGCGCCTATCGGGCGACTTCCTGCCACAGCGCTTCGTGGACATGGAGGAGAAGGATGGCGTGTGGACGTATACTACTGCACCGCTGGAGGGCGAACTGTATTCTTACTATTTCACTGTGGATGGCAAGCGCACGCTGGATCCGTCTAACGTGTACATGAATCGTGACATCGCTACGTGGACCAACATCTTCATCATGAGCACGAAACCTGGGGATGCGGGACACTACTATATGAACAACAACGTGCCTCATGGCACCATCACCAAGATATGGTATGACAGCCAGAATGCGGGCATGGATCGCCGACTGACGGTGTATCTGCCTCATGGCTATGAGAAGAGCAACGCCAAGTATCCTGTGCTTTACTTGCTGCACGGCTCTGGCGGTGATGAGAACGCATGGTCTGAACTGGGACGCACAGCTCAGATCTTGGACAACCTGATCGCTGAGGGCAAGGCTACGCCTATGATCGTGGTGATGCCTAATGGTGTGGTGCGCAACCCATCGGCTCCAGAGGTGAATGAAATCAACATGTTCCAGCCTACGATGACGAACAGCCGTGATCAGGATACGAAGCCTATGGAGGATGAGTTCCCAACCATCAAGAAGTTCGTGGAGACCACGTTCCGCGTGAAGACGGGGCAGTATAACACGGCTGTGGCTGGTCTGTCAATGGGCGGACGCCACTCTTTCGCCATCGCTCGTCGCTACCCAGGTATCATTGGTTACGTGGGCATGTTCTCTGGTGCAGGCAGCGGTCCTGAGAATGAGAAGGAACTGAAGGCTTTCTTTGCTGCCAAGCCAAAGCTCTACTGGATAGCTGTGGGTTCTGCTGATGGTGTGAAGGCTTCTGCCTCTGCCCTGCGCGACTACTGCAATGAGAAGGGTTACCCTTGCGAGTACTATGAGTCTGACGGTGGACACATCTGGAAGAACTGGCGTGTATATCTCACGCTCTTCGCCCAGAAGCTGTTCAAATAAGAACTGAGAGAAAAAACGTAAAAAGGTCTTGGCCGATTTGGCTAGGACCTTTTTACGTTAGAGCGGAAGACGGGGCTCAAACCCGCGACCCTCAGCTTGGAAGGCTAATGCTCTATCAACTGAGCTACTTCCGCGTTAAAATCTTGATTTTAACGCAGCATTGTCAGGCTACACTCGGCATAATCAAAGTAAGCTTTGCTTCTGCGCTCATTGGCACGACAATTCCGCAGTTTCTTCAAAGATTGGTGGGCAAAGATGGATTCGAACCACCGAAGGCGTACGCCAGCAGATTTACAGTCTGCCCCATTTGGCCACTCTGGTATTTGCCCTTGTCGTTTTTGCGGTGCAAAGATACGACTAATTTTAAAAATTCCAAACTAAATCGATCATTTTTATTGCAGTGATGGCACATTCTTCGCCTTTGTTGCCCAAAGCACCCCCTGCACGTTCCTGTGCCTGCTCCATAGTGTCGGTAGTCAGAACGCCGAATATCACAGGGATATTGCCTGTGGTGTTCAAGGCTGCAATGCCCTGTGTGACACCTTGGCACACATAGTCGAAGTGGGGCGTACCTCCACGTACCACACTGCCAAAGCAAATCACGGCATCCACCTCTTCTTCCTGCACGAACTTGCTGGCTGCGAAGGTGAGCTCGAAGCTGCCAGGCACATGCTTCACGTGGATGTGCTTCTCCTTGGCACCATGTGCCTTCAGCGTGTCTATGCAGGCGCGGAGCATGGAGCCCGTGATGGCATAGTTCCACTCTGAAACCACAATGCCGAAAATCATCTCTTCGGCATTGGGTATCTCTTTCATCTGCTGATCGTTCAGCAAGTGATCGGCTGTTGACATTGGGGAAATGGTTTATTTAGCCATCAACTCCAGCTTCTCGATATACTTGTCGATATCCAGAGCCTGATATGAGTTGAAATACTTCTCCTTGATGGTCTTATAAGCACTCAGAGCCTGATCGATCTTGTTCTGCTGCACATAGATGTCAGCTGCCTGACGCAGGTAGATAGGACTCAGTGAGGTGTTGTCTGCTTCCTTAGCAGCGCTCATCAGCAGATCTACAGCCTTATCCAAGTTGCCAGTCTGTGCGTAGCAGTTGCCCATAGCACCCTTGATAGCAGGAGCTACCATCAGGTCGCTGGCACTGAACTTATCAAGCTCCTTCACAGCTTCTTCGTATCTGCCCAGCTGAGCCATGCTCAGACCTGCATAGGCATGTGCCAAGTTGGCTGCCTTAGTGCCGCTGAATTCCTCTGCCACCTTGAGCAGACCTGCGAAACCCAGGCTGTCGCCGTTGAGCGCCATGTCGTAGTTGTCATTCTCGAAATACTGCTCACCCTTGAAGAGTGCGGCCTGTGCCTTGTTCTCACGAGGGGCTTTGTAGAGGTTCTGATAAGCAAAAATTGCTGCGATGATGATAACCAAGGCTGCAATAGCACCGATGATGGTCTTCTTGTTCTTCAAAAGGAATGCCTCTGACTTTGATACTGCTTCTTCGATATCCAGAGACTCGTTTTTCTTCTTTTCTACCATTTTAATGTATGTTTTTTGTTATTATTCTGATATAATTCGTTTTCGAACCGCAAAATTACGCTTTTTATAAGTATTGGCGAAATTTACGGGCATCTTTTTTTTCATTTAAGGTGTAAAACCTCAATTTTCTTGTTATTTTTGTGTCCGAATTGAAAGGAAGTATGATATTAAAAAGGATTTCGATACTCAATTACAAGAATTTGCAGCAGGTGGACTTGCACTTCTCTGATAAACTGAACTGCCTGTTGGGGCAGAACGGCATGGGGAAGACCAATCTGCTGGATGCCATCTATTACCTCTCGTTCTGCAAGAGTGCTGGGAATCCCATCGACTCGCAGAATATCTTCCATGAGGCCGACTTCTTTATGATCCAAGGGTTCTATGAGAAGGCCGATGGGAGCAGGGAGGAGGTGTATGCGGGCATCAAGCGGAGGCAGAAGAAGCAGTTCAAGCGCAACAAGAAAGAGTATCAACGCCTTTCGGAGCATATCGGACTGATTCCGCTGGTGATGATTTCGCCTGACGACCAGATATTGATTCTGGGGGGCAGCGATGAGCGTCGCAGGTTCATGGATGTGGTGATATCACAGTATGATAAGGAGTACCTCGATGCGCTGATACGCTACAACAAGGCACTGACGCAGCGCAATGTCTTGCTGAAGAGCGAAACGCCTGTGGATGAGGAGGTGTTTCTGGCTTGGGAGGAGATGATGGCTACTACTGGAGAGGCTGTCTATCGCAAGCGTCAGGCATTCATCGAGGAGTTCATCCCCATTTTTCAGAAGTACTATTCTTTCATCTCTGGCGATCAGGAACAGGTGGAGCTTGCCTATACCTCGCATGCGCAGGAGGGCGGACTGTTGGAGCAGTTTGCTGCCTTGCGTGAGCGTGAGAGAATCATAGGCTATTCCATTCATGGCATCCATAAGGACGAACTAGAGATGCATCTGGGGGGCTTCCCCATCAAGCGCGAAGGGTCGCAGGGGCAGAACAAGACCTATCTGGTGGCGTTGAAGTTGGCGCAGTTCGACTTCCTGAAGCGCACCAGCAGGCTGAAGCCGTTGCTGCTGTTGGATGACATCTTCGACAGACTGGATGCGCAACGGGTGGAGAAGATCCTGAAACTGGTGGGGAGTGATGACTTCGGACAGATCTTCATCACGGATACTAATCGTGAGAACATGGACTATATACTGCATAAAGTGGGGGGCGACTATCGGCTTTTCTCCGTCTCTGACGGCATGATAGAGCCTATGGGCGAGTCTCCGGAAAACAACGAAGCCTCATGAAGAAACGAGAAGCACAGCCCATAGGGAAATTGATTCTGTCTTACCTGCGTTCGGAAAGTCTGGAATCTCCGCTGAATGAACGTCGGCTTATCAACGCATGGTCGGAGGTGATGGGGCCTACCATTGCCAGCTATACGCGTGAGGTTTCCATCAAGAACCAGGTGCTCTTCGTACATCTGTCGTCTGCTGTGCTGAGGCAGGAGCTGATGATGGAGCGTAAGCGACTGGTGCAGCGCCTGAATGAGCATGTGAAGGCGCAGGTCATCACAGACATCGTGATTCGCTAGAAATCCAACTTCTCTAAACGGTGGATGCCCAGAGTGCGCAGCGTCTCCACCGCAGCATCATAATACTTACAAGTCTCTAAGGCAAAGGGTTGGTGGGCATCTACACCAATGATGGCGGTGCATCCTTCTTCCTTGGCGAATTGCCAGAAGTCAGGGTGGGGGAAGAGGCTCTCGCCTGTCAACTCGCAGTAAGATGCCACGCCCAGGTTGTATTCTAAAGGCAGATGCAGCTTGTTGGCTTCGCGGCAGATGTTACGAGACACTTCCTCGCAGTGCTTGTCGAACGTTGGATAGGCTCCCATGAACAGGTCGGGATGGGCCACGTAGGTGTAAAGCCCCGTCTGCATGCCCTCGATGATGCTCTTCTCGTAGAGGTGCAATTGATGAATGTCCGTGGTGCACATGCCGAAGTAGGAGGCCTGCTCGTCAGAGGGGTAGTGATGGTTGCCAAAAAGCAGATAGTCCAATTGGTATTTCTCCTTGAGCTCCCCCAACCATGAAATCATATCGGGATAGTATTCGCACTCCAGACCTACAAGAATTTCTATCCGACCTTGGTACTTCTCCTTCAGCTCTTGGATATGGCTCACGTAGTTTGCCAGTTCTGCAGGGAGCATGCGGGTGCGAGACACGAAGCCTGAGGCATAGGGCCAAGGGGTATGGTCTGAAAAGCCAAGGATGTCATAGCCTCCTCTGAGGGCGCTCTCCACATAGGATTCGTCAGAGCCTTCGGCATGATGGCATCGACTGGTATGGGTGTGGTAGTTGGCTTTCATAGGCTGATGACCTTGTCCATTCTGACGTCTTCAGGGTAAGAGGGAACGTATCTCACCACCTGGTAAGGGAAGCAGATGCCCACTTTCTTGGCACGGGGGAGTCTAGGCAGAAAACGGTCGTAGAAGCCCTTGCCCCTTCCCATGCGATGCCCCACCTTGCTGAAAGCCATGCCTGGCACCACCACCAAGTCAATCTTCTCAAAATCTTCGAAGAGCGGCCCTACTGGTTCCATGATGCCGAGCTTGCCCACTTGAAGTTCGCCAGTAAAGGTGTGCAGCTCCAGCTCCTTGCCAACGATCACAGGCAGCAAGATATGCTTTTTTGAGGCATATATCTCCACCAGACGATGTGTGTCCACCTCATCCTGCATGGAGTAGTAGAGCAGCACCGTCTGGGCCTGCATGAAGTCAGCATCATGTTCCAGTTTGAACACGATGGCCTTCGACATCTTTTCATGCTGAGGTTCGTACCTTTTCTTCAGCTCCTTGATGATGTTCCTTAGTCGTTTCTTTTTATTTTTCATGAGTCTTTCTCTGGTGCTTTAGGGAAGGCATCGCCATTCTTCAGAATCTCCAACGCTTTCAGCACGGCATTGTCGTCATGGTTCAGAAACTCGATGTATGGCTTTTGTCCCAGGATGTTATAGATGATGCCACCGATGACGTTGCGCTCGATAAGCTTGTGCGACTTGCTGATGAGCAGGTTGCGACGCTTCACGCCCTTGGTGTCTGCATAGGCGATGAACTTCTCCACGATGCCTTGCTGGCGCAGGTATTTCTCCAGATGCTCCAAGTCTTTCTGACTGCTCAGCTTCGCGCGGTTGGTATCGCTGTAGTTGAAGCAGAACTGCTGGATGATGCGCTTGTTGCTCACCTCGATAAGATAGGATGTCACTCCTGTGGTGTCTTGTGCCACAAACACATCGGGCATGATGCCACCCCCGCCGTAGACTGGTCTGCCTAGGGTAGTGAAGTAGGCATCATCCGTATTGAGCTTGATGCTGTCTGCTGAGAAGAACTCACCATGCTCGTAGCGATTCAGCCAATCCATCTCGTAAGCCTCGTCCTTGCCATTCTCGTAAGGGCGCTGGATGCAGCGGCCTGATGGGGTGTAGTAGCGGGCAATGGTGAGGCGGATGCCAGAACCATCGCTGAAGTCGATAGGCTGCTGCACCAATCCCTTGCCAAAGGTGCGACGGCCCACGATGGTGCCACGATCATTATCCTGAATGGCACCTGCGAAAATCTCACTGGCAGAGGCAGAACCCTCATTCACCAGCACCACGAGAGGCATGCGCTGCACGCTGCCCGTTCCGTTGGCATACTCCATCTGGCGTGGATATTTGCGTCCCTGTGCGAAGACGATGAGTTGGCCTTCTGGCAGAAACTCATTGGCCATGCGGATGGCTGCATCCATGAAGCCGCCTGTATTGTCGCGCAGATCCAGGATGATGCCCTTGCAGTTCTGGTGTGTGAGCTGTGCCAAGGCATTCAGCAATTCCACGTGGGTCTCCCTGCCGAACTTGCTCACCTGTATATAGCCAAATTCCTTATCAATCATATAGGCAGCTTCGACGGTATTCTGCGGAATGTCACCACGAACGATGGTGAAGTCGAGCAACTCCTTCTCCGAGGCACGCTTCACGCTGATCTTCACCTCCGAGCCCTTCGGACCCTTCAGGCGTCTCTTGGCTTCATTCTCCGTCACGATCTTGCCCACGAAGAGCGAATCATTCACCTTGACGATGCGGTCGCCAGCCATCACGCCTACTTTCTCGGATGGTCCGCCAGCCACGACGCTGTTCACGTGGATGGTGTCTTCCTGAATCTGGATCTGGATGCCTATGCCGCTGAAGCTGGCTTCGAGTTCAGAGTTCACATCCTCATAGTTCTGTGCAGGGATGTAGAGGGAGTGCGGATCCAGCTCCGCCAAGATCTGAGGCAGGGCTTCCTCCACCAGATTGTTCATGTCCACCGTATCCACGTACTGGTCTTCCACCACGCGGAGCAGGGCATTCAGCTTGTTGGATGAGCCGTTGATGATGCCCAGACGGTTGCCTCCATAGTGGCGGGCATAGTAAGTACCTACTAGGATGCCCACTATCACGCTGACGGCGATGATGATGGGTGTGAAACGTAAAGGTCTGTTGTTCATTTTCTTTTGCTTTATTCAGTCTTCTTAATGTCTATAAAAATCACTTCGATGCCAGCCCGTTCCAAGAGTCGTAGTCCGTCATCGAGGCGGTATTTCTGTGCATACACCACGCGCTTGATGCCAGCCTGGATGATGAGCTTGGCACATTCGATGCAAGGCGAGTCTGTGACGTAGAGCGTAGCCCCGTCGCTGCTATTGTTGGAGCGGGCTATCTTGGTGATGGCGTTAGCCTCGGCATGCAGCACGTAAGGCTTGGTCACGTTGTTCTCCTCACAGACGTTCTCAAATCCAGAAGGCGTACCGTTGTAGCCATCGGAGATGATCATCTTGTTCTTCACGATGAGCGCTCCCACCTGTCTGCGTTGGCAGTAGGAGTTCTCTGCCCAAATCTTCGCCATACGCAGGTAGCGCATGTCGAGTGCAAGTTTCTTTTGTTCTTCGTTCTGACTCATGGCTGTTATTTTTTAGGGAAAAACGCAATGACTCTGAGCAACTGCCCGTCTTTGTAGTGCAGGTAGAGGTTGCTGCTGTCCCCGCTGTATTTATATACGTTGGCTGATACACCTGTCATGAAGGCCTTGGCCAGCACGTCAGATTCGGTGCCGCTCCAGTGCACGTTAGAGAATTGCAGCGCACGGGTCTTGCCATCGGCTTCCCAAAGGCCTTCCACCGTGGCACCTATGGCTCTGCCTTTGAAGGTGCCTCCCATCTGCCCCGTCTTCAGCGTGCCGCCTTGGAAGATGAGGTTGAAGTTGCCCAGGTCTTTCACCAGCTCGCTGCTCTTCTCATAGGCCTCCTGGTCTCCGTTCCAGAAATCCTCTGGGGTGGAGATGTGGCCTTCTGGGAAGATGTAGCTCATCTTCCACGTTGTGCCAGTGAAGATGTCTATCACGTCATCCTCATCGCTACAGCTGCTCCATACGGGCAGCATCACTGCCATTAATAATATAATAGGTATATGTCTCAACAGTCTCTTCATCGCTTTATCCCGTTTCTGATTAGTAATGCGTCGATGGTAGGACTCTGTCCGCGGAAGCGCTTGTAGAGCGTCATGGGGTGCTCAGTACCTCCGCGTGAAAGCACGTTCTCACGCAGTGAGGCAGCCACCTCTTGGTTGAAGATGCCCTTCTTCTTGAACAGGGCAAAGGCATCGGCATCCAGCACCTCTGCCCACTTATAGCTGTAGTATCCAGCAGAGTATCCGCCTGCGAAGATGTGCGAGAACTGCACGCTCATGCAGGTGCCATCGGCTTGTGGCAGAATCTGTGCGCGCTTCCAGGCCTCACGCTCATAGCTGATGACATCGCCCTCGAAAGGCGTGGTACGCGTGTACCAAGCCATGTCGAGCAGTCCGAAGCTGAGTTGGCGCAGACAGGCATAAGCCACGTTGAAGTTGCTGGAGTCTATCACACGCTGCACCAGGTCATCTGGTATCAGCTCACCTGTCTGATAGTGACGGGCGAAGGTGTGAAGGAACTCCTTCTGCGTGGCGAAGTTCTCCATGAACTGAGAAGGCATCTCCACAAAGTCCCAATACACATTGGTGCCGCTCAGGCTCTGATAGGTGGTGTTGGCAAATATCTCATGCAGGCTGTGTCCGAATTCATGCAGGAACGTCTCCACCTCTCCGAAGGTGAGCAGGGCAGGCTTCTCCTTCGTAGGCTTGCTGAAGTTCATCACCAGCGATACGTGCGGACGCGAGTTCTCGCCCGTCTGAGGGTCTTTCCACTGCCCTTTGTAGGATGTCATCCAAGCCCCGCCTTGCTTGCCACTGCGCGGATGGAAGTCGGTCAGCAGCACGGCCAGATAGCTGCCGTCTTTGTCGAACACCTCATAGGCCTTCACATCGGGATGATAGACAGGAATCTCCTTGTTCTCCTTGAATGTGATGCCATAGAGGCGGGTAGCCAATCCGAATACCCCCTGAATGACATTGCCCAGCTCGAAGTAGGGGCGCAGCTGCTCGCTGTCGAACTGGAAGATGCGCTCCTTCAGCTTGTGGGAGTAGTAGCTCCAGTCCCAAGGCATCAGCTCGAAGTCGTCACCATCCAGCTCCTTGGCGATGGCCTTCACGGCCTCCACCTCCTTCAGGGCTGTAGGGGTGAAGGCCTCCAGCAGCTCCTCCAGCAGTTTATAGACGTTGGCTGCATTCTCTGCCATGCGATGCTCCAGCTTATAGTCGGCATAGGTCTTGTAGCCCAAGAGCTGTGCCAGTTGGAGGCGCAGGTTCACTAGCTGCTTCACTATCTCGAAGTTGTTGACCCCATTCTCATGCGTACACTTCGTATTGTAGACCATGTAGAGCTCTTGGCGCAGTTCGCGCTTCTGGGCATACATCATGAAAGGCATATAGCTGGGGGCATGCAGGGTGAATACCCATCCCTCCAAGCCTTTCTCATGCGCTGCCTCCAGAGCTGCAGCCTTGCTGCTCTCAGGCAGGCCTGCCAGTTGCTCCTCATCCGTGATGTGCAATTGGTAGTCGTTGGTCTCCTTCAGCAGGTTCTCGCTGAATTGCAGCGTGAGCAAGCTCAGTTGGTTGGTCAGTGTCCTGAAGGTTTCCTTGTCCTTATCCTCCAGATTGGCACCATTGCGAGCGAAGCCCACATACGTGTCTTCCAGCAGTTTGCGCTGCTCCGTAGTGAGGTTCAGCGTTGCACGCTTCTCATACACAGCCTTCACGCGCTGGAAGAGAGTCTGGTTCAGAGAGATGTTGTTGGCATGCTCGCTGAGCAGGGGTGTCAGTGTCTTGGCCAGTTCCTGCATCTCATCGTTGGTCTCAGCGCTCATCAGGTTCTCGAAGACCGTCGTGGCGCGTTCCAGCAGCCTGCCGCTCTTCTCGAAAGCCTCTATGGTGTTCTCGAAGGTAGGCTCATCCGTCAGGGCCGTGATGGCATCTATCTCAGCCAGTTGCTGCTTGATGCCTTCGCGTATGGCAGGCTCGAAGTGCTCCAGCTTGATGAGGTGGAAGGGCACTGTGCCATGCGGGGTATTATAGTTGCTAAAAAATGGATTCATGTTCATTTGCTTATTTAGTCAGCAAAGATAGTGCTTTTCTTGCAAACTCTCAGCATCTGAAGTCGTAAATAGTATTAATTCTGGCTAAAAACGAAAAAGCCGCCCGCAATCACTGCGGACGGCTCACAAAACACATTAATTAAGAAAAAAATCTTCTTAAAGCTTTTTCTTTCTTACTTCAGTTCAGCAAGGTACTTGATAGTGCGAACCATCTGAGAAGTGTAAGAGTTCTCATTGTCGTACCAAGAAACAACCTGTACCTGATAAGTGTCATCGTCGATCTTGCTAACCATAGTCTGAGTAGCGTCGAAGAGTGAACCGAACTTCATGCCGATAACGTCAGAAGAAACGATCTGATCCTCAGTGTAGCCGAATGACTCAGTACCAGCAGCCTTCATGGCAGCGTTGATGCCTTCCTTAGTTACATCCTTACCCTTAATTACAGCAACCAGGATAGTAGTTGAACCAGTAGGAGTAGGAACGCGCTGTGCAGAACCGATCAGCTTACCGTTCAGCTCAGGGATTACCAGACCGATAGCCTTGGCAGCACCAGTTGAGTTAGGAACGATGTTCTGAGCACCTGCGCGGCTACGACGGAGGTCACCCTTGCGCTGTGGGCCGTCCAGAATCATCTGGTCGCCAGTGTAAGCGTGGATGGTTGACATGATACCAGATACGATAGGAGCGTACTTGTTCAGAGCGTCAGCCATAGGAGCCAAGCAGTTAGTGGTGCAAGATGCAGCAGAGATCACTGTATCAGCAGGAGTCAGAGTCTTGTGGTTTACATTGTAAACGATGGTAGGCAGGTCGTTGCCAGCAGGAGCAGAGATAACCACCTTCTTGGCACCAGCCTGAATGTGAGCAGAAGCCTTCTCCTTAGAAGTGTAGAAGCCTGTGCACTCCAGAACTACGTCAACACCCAGCTCGCCCCAAGGCAGCTCAGCTGCGTTAGGCTTAGCATAGATAGTGATCTTCTTGCCATCTACTACGATGTAGTCCTCACCAGCCTCAACAGTGTGCTTGTTCTCACCGAACTTGCCAGCGAAACCACCCTGTGCGGTGTCATACTTCAACAGGTGAGCCAACATCTTAGGATTGGTCAAGTCATTGATAGCTACTACTTCATAACCCTCAGCCTCAAACATCTGACGGAAAGCGAGGCGACCGATACGGCCAAAGCCGTTGATAGCGATTTTAATCATTTCTTTAATTTTAAAAGGTTTATAATAACAAATTTCAGTGTATTCTCACTATCGGATTAATATTTTTCCTATTGCGATGCAAAATTACAAAAAACTTTTTATATATTCGCATCATCAAACATATTTAATTATTTAAAAAAGTAAAATTATGGGATTTATTAAAGAATTTAAGGAGTTTGCCATGAAAGGCAACGTGATGGACATGGCTGTCGGTGTGATCATCGGCGGTGCATTTGGTAAGATTGTCAGCTCATTGGTAAGCGACGTGCTGATGCCTATCGTCAGCCTGTGTACGGGCGGTGTAGATTTCACCAATCTCTTCGTGAAGCTGAGCGGTGAGGGCACTTATGCTACTCTGGCAGAGGCTCAGGAGGCTGGTCAGTCTGTGGTGGCTTACGGCCAGTTCATACAGAACATCGTGGACTTCATCTGCGTGGCGCTCTGCGTCTTCCTGATGATCAAGGCCATGAACAAGCTGAACCGCAAGAAAGAAGAGGAGCCTGCTCCTGCACCAGAACCTCCAGCACCAAGCGCTGAGGAAACTCTGCTCACTGAAATACGCGATTTGCTGAAGAACAAGTAAACTTTTTCATACGGAAATGTTAATGGTGAAGAGGGCTATGCCGTTGGAAAATGCGCATAGCCCTCGTTTTTTTTCAAAATCCTTGAGGTTTTCTGCAGATTCCTGCGTCTAACTAACAAAAGAACTTATGCGAAAAACGTAGTATGGAAACACTGGAAACCAGATTTCGCAGATGGTGGAGGCCCATAAAAGCACCATTTTCACGGTGTGCTACATGTTCTCCAAAGACCAGGAGGAGGTGAACGACCTCTTCCAGGAGGTGCTCATCAACCTATGGAAGGGCTTAGACGCTTTCAAGGGCGAGAGCGACGTCAAGACGTGGATCTACCGCGTGAGCCTGAACACCTGCATCACATGTGAGCGCAAGAAGAAGCGTGACGCCCTGCCTCTGGACATGGACGTGAACCTCTTCGAAGACCGTGACGCTGACACCCTGCAGATCAAGCAGCTCTATCGACGCATTGGCCGGCTGGGGCTCTTCGACAGGGCCATCGTGCTGCTCTGGCTGGAGAGCCTGAGCTACGAGGAGATAGCTGCCATCACGGGCATCACGGTGAAAGCCGTCTCCATGCGACTGCTCCGCATCAGAAAACAACTGAAAGAAATGAACGATTAAAAACCAGAAAACGATGGAAAACAACAATGATTTTGAAGACATGCGTCAGCAAATCGGCCTCTTGAAAGGCAAGCTCGACGATCAGCGCATAGTGAACGAACAGATCATCCGCCACGTGGTGCAGCAGAAGATGAACACCGTGAACAGGGTGGGGTGGATGGTTGTCATCATCGGTCTGCTGGAGATACCTCTGGTGCTGTGGGTATTCCGCGTGCTCTGCGGCTTCTCATGGCTGTTCTGCATCGTCACCGCCCTCTATGTGCTGGCCACGGTGCTGTTCCAGCTGAAGCTCAACGTGGATGTGCAGCGTCAGCTGCGCCCAGAGGCCGACCTTCTGGCAGTGGGGCAGCACTTGGTGCAGCTGCGGAAGCTCAATGTGAAGCAGCTCTATGTGGCCTTACCCTTCAGTGCCCTGTGGACGTGCTATTTCCTCTGGGAAGCCTACCAGAAGCAGCACATCGGTCCCCTCAGTTTCGAGGTGATAGCCGGCATCGTCCTCTTTGGCGTGGTGCTGGGTCTGATTGTAGGCCTCACCACCTTCTTCCGCCGCTACAATGCCATGCGCGATGCCATCAGCCAGCTAGACGTGTTCCTGCCCCAGCCCAGCCAGCTTTGGCACAGCCGTGTGACGGATGCCATAGATGTCATTCAGGAGTCTGGCAAGTGAAAAAAGGTAGCCAATTAGCTACAAAAATCCATGCTCACAATTGTGAACATTTATGCTCACAGCGGTGAGCATTATTTTTCCTAACATGGTACGTAAGACGAACAACTTTCATTTAATTTCAATTTCAATTAAATTTTTGTAACCTTTACATTGCAAAATGTCTGCTTTCTCCGTATCTTTGCACCACGATTTTTATAACCGACTACCACATGCAACAAAAGATTATCATTCTGGACTTCGGTTCGCAGACCACACAGCTCATCGGACGCCGTGTGCGTGAGACGAACACCTTCTGCGAGATACTGCCTTACAACAAGTTTCCTAATGACGACCCAGACGTGATAGGCGTGATCCTGAGCGGATCGCCCTACAGCGTCTATGACGAGAAAGCCTTCCGCGTGGAGCTTTCGCAGTTCATGGGGCGCTACCCCGTGCTGGGCATCTGCTATGGCGCTCAGTTCATGGCCTATATGGGCGGCGGACGGGTGGAGCCTGCTGGCAGTCGTGAATACGGACGTGCCCATCTGCGTGAGTTCGAGGCGGAGAATCCGCTCTTCAAGGGCTTCGAGCCTGATTCGCAGGTGTGGATGAGTCATGGAGACACCATCACCAAGCTGCCCCGCAAGTGCCGCAAGATAGCCTCTACAGACGATGTGGAGTTTGCGGCCTATGCCAGCGAGGAGGTGCCTATGTGGGCGGTGCAGTTCCATCCAGAGGTGTTCCACTCCACGCAGGGCTTCCAACTGCTGAAGAACTTCGTGGTGGATATCTGTGGCAGCCGTCAGGAGTGGAGTCCTGCCAGCTTCGTGGAGACCACCGTGCAGGAGCTCAAGGAGCAACTGGACGACGACCGTGTGATACTGGGCCTGAGCGGTGGGGTAGACAGCAGCGTGTGTGCCGTGCTGCTGAACAGGGCCATTGGCAAGAACCTCACCTGCATCTTCGTGGATCATGGCATGCTGCGCAAGGATGAGTTCCGCAAGGTGATGGAGGCCTATGGAGGGCTGGGACTCAACGTGGTGGGCGTGGATGCCAGCCAGAAGTTCTTTGCCGACCTCAAGGGCGTGACAGAGCCAGAGGAGAAGCGTAAGATCATCGGACGCGACTTCGTAGAGGTATTCAATGCCGAAGCCCGCAAGATCACAGATGCCAAGTGGTTGGCACAAGGCACCATCTATCCCGACCGCATAGAGAGCCTGAGCATCACGGGCATGGTGATAAAGAGCCATCACAACGTGGGCGGTCTGCCTAAGGAGATGCATCTGCAGCTCTGTGAGCCTCTGAAGTGGCTCTTCAAGGACGAGGTCCGTCGTGTAGGGCATCAGTTGGGCATGCCAGAGCGGCTCATCAAGCGCCATCCGTTCCCAGGCCCAGGACTGGCTGTGCGCATCTTGGGCGACATCACCCCTGAGAAGGTGCGAGTGCTGCAAGAGGCAGACGACCTCTTCATAGAAGGGCTGCACCAATGGAAGGACACGGATGGCGTGGCACTCTATGACAAGGTATGGCAGGCAGGCGTGGTGCTGCTTTCAGCAGTGCGCAGCGTAGGCGTGATGGGCGATGAGCGCACCTATGAACACCCTGTGGCCCTGCGTGCAGTGACCAGTGTAGATGCCATGACAGCCGACTGGGCGCATCTGCCTTACGAGTTCTTGGCCAAGGTATCGAATGAAATCATAAACAAGGTCAAGGGCGTGAATCGCGTATGCTACGACATCTCCTCGAAGCCACCTTCGACCATCGAATGGGAATAAACAGAAATCCCTCGCCATCGGTGGTGAGGGATTCTTTGTCCTTAGGCTAACTCTTTCAGCCGTGCTGCGTCTGGAATGGTGAGAAGCCCACGCTCATACGTCAGCAGTCCTTCATGCTGCATCTCCTTAAGTATCTGCGATGTCTTGCTGAAGCTCTCGTTCAAGAAGGCAGCCAAGTCGGCCTTCTGAATGTGGAACACCTTCGGACCCTGTGGCAGCTCTACATGCTGGAGCAAGAAACGAGCCAGATGCCCCTTCTCACTGCTGGCAGGTGCGCTCCAGAGGTGGCTGTTCAGAGCCTGCACCTGAGCGCTCATGATGTTGCGATAGTTCATGTCCACGATGGGGTAGATGTTCAGCTCCTCGATGAGGAAGCGCTTGTGCATCCACATCACGCTGGCATCTGTCTGTGCGATGTAGGTAGAGCGGTAGGTGGTCTGCCTTCCGAAGAGCGATGAAAGCTCGAAGGTGAGGGGCGCAGAGAGGCGCTCGTTCACCTCCATAGGGTGATCACCTGTCACCACCGTCTTCTTCAGGATTTCGCCATCAAGCAAGAAAGCCACGCGCTTGCAGGCTTCCCCCTCGCTGATGATGACATCCCCCGCTTTGTAATTCTCAAAACGGAACTTGACCTTACTCAGTATATCGGTAAAGTCGTTCAGTGTAAGGCCCTGAAATAAAGAGAGCTGAAGTAGCTTGTCGTACATGGTTGCCATAATCGTAAAGTTTTCTGTTTCGTTAGGTGATGCAAAGATAAGTAAATTGCGCCGATTTCATCAAGTGATGGGTGCTAAAAAAAGCGAAAACTAATATTTATTCAGAAAATTTACATTATCTTTGCGGGCGAATTTAAAAAACGTAACCTACTATGATGGAATATTTCAGCAGATTTGATTTTCAGGAGATGATAAGCGCTTTCATAGTGCTCTTTGCAGTGATAGATATACTGGGCTCTGTGCCCATCATTCTGAATCTGAAGGAACAAGGACGCCCTGTGAACGCCATGAAAGCTACGCTCATCTCATTTGCTCTGATGCTGGCCTTCTTCTATGCAGGAGACCTGATACTGAAGTTGTTTAACGTTGATATCCAGTCGTTTGCCGTAGCTGGTGCACTCATCATCTTCCTCATGTCGCTGGAGATGCTGCTCGATGTGCAGATATTCAAGAACAACGGCCCTATCAAGGAAGCCACGCTCATCCCGCTGGTGTTCCCCCTTCTGGCAGGTGCAGGTTCTTTCACCACGCTGCTCTCCCTGCGTGCAGAATATTGGGACATCAACATCCTGATAGCCTTGATGCTCAACATGATTTGGGTGTATGTGGTGGTGCTCTCTACAGACAAGGTGCAGCGCATGCTGGGTAAAGGCGGCATCTACCTGACGCGAAAGTTCTTCGGCATCATCCTGCTGGCCATCTCCGTGCGTCTGTTCATGACCAATCTCACGGCCCTGATAGACCAGTTCTGAAAAAAAGAAAAGTCAATTGAAATATTACAAATGTCAGTCTAAAGCGCATTTTTTTGTCGTAAAGATGAAAAAATGCGCGTTTTCTTTTGTTTCCCCATCTATATTTCGTATTTTTGAGCGATAAAGGGATATTGTTCCCTCTTTTGAAAAATATTGTTAATCTTAAATAATTGCACATCTATGAGTTACTTGCGTTTTGACAAGACCTTGATGATCAACCTAGAGGAGTCTCTGCCAAGAGAGATTCTGAGAACCAACAAGTCGGGTGCTTATCACTGCACGACGATAGTAGGGTGCAACACGCGAAAGTATCACGGCCTCCTCGTGATACCCGTACCAAACCTGGACGATGAAAATCATGTGTTGCTCTCTTCACTCGACGAGACAGTGATTCAGCATGGAGCTGAGTTCAATCTGGGGTTGCATAAGTATCAAGGCAATCACTTTAGCCCTAATGGACATAAGTATATCCGCGAGTTCGATTGCGAGAAGATACCTGCCACTACCTTCAGGGTAGGCGGTGTGGTGCTGCGCAAGGAGATCGTCTTCGAGCACCAGCAGAACCGTGTGTTGCTGCGCTATACGTTGATGGATGCCCATTCTCCTACGACCCTGCGCTTCCGCCCCTTCTTGGCATTCAGAAGCGTACGCGAATATACACACGAGAACAGGCAGGCCAACAGGGACTACCAACTCGTGGAAAACGGTATCAAGACCTGCATGTATCAGGGCTATCCTGAGCTCTACATGCAGCTGAATAAGAAGAATGAGTTCCACTTCCAGCCAGACTGGTATCGTGGCATAGAGTATCCGAAGGAGCAGGAGCGTGGCTACGACTTCAACGAGGATCTCTACGTGCCAGGCTACTTCGAGGTAGATATCAAGAAGGGAGAGAGCATCGTGTTCTCTGCTGGTGTGTCTGAAGTGAACACCCGCACCCTGAAGCAGAAGTTCCAAGCAGAGGAGGATGACCGTACGCCTCGTGACAGCTTCTACCACTGCCTGAAGAACGCTGCCCACCAGTTCCACAACTTGCAGGGTGGTGAGCACTATGTGCTGGCAGGCTATCCGTGGTTCAAATGCCGTGCACGCGACCTCTTCATCTCACTCCCAGGCCTGACGCTGGCAGTCGATGAGAAGGATCAGTTTGACGAGGTGATGGCCACTGCACAGAAAGCCATCAACCAGTATATCGCTGGAGAACCTATCACGTATAAGATCTATGAGATGGATCACCCCGACGTATTGCTCTGGGCTATCTGGGCGCTGCAGCAGTATGCCAAGAACGTGTCACGCGAGGAGTGCCGCAAGAAATACGGCCAGCTGCTCTTCGACATCGTGGACTATATCCACAATCGCAAGCATAGCAACCTCTTCCTGCATGACAATGGCCTGCTCTTCACCAATGGTACGGAACGTGCCGTGACGTGGATGAACTCTACGGCTAATGGTCGCCCCGTCATCCCTCGTACAGGCTATGTAGTAGAGGTGAACGCCCTCTGGTATAATGCCCTGAGATTTGTGGCAGATGTGGCACGCGATGAAGGCAACATCCTGCAGGCCGATGCCTTGGAAGCACAGGCACGCATCACAGGCACTTCATTCGTGGAGGTCTTCCGCAATGAATATGGCTACCTCTTCGACTATGTAGATGGATATATGATGGACTGGAGTGTGAGACCAAACATGATCTTCACTTGTGCCTTCGACTACTCTCCATTGACCAATCCGCAGAAGAAGCAGGTGCTGGACATCGTGACGAAGGAACTGCTGACTCCTAAGGGCCTGCGTACGCTGAGCCCAAAGAGCGGTGGCTATAATCCTAACTACGTAGGTCCGCAGATCCAGCGCGACTATGCCTACCATCAGGGTACGGCCTGGCCTTGGCTGATGGGCTTCTATTTCGAGGCTTACCTACGTATCTACAAGATGAGTGGCGTATCCTTCGTAGAACGTCAGCTCATCGGTATGGAAGACGAGATGACGCAGCACTGCATCAGCACACTGCCAGAGCTCTTCGATGGCAATCCACCGTTTGTAGGCCGTGGTGCTGTATCCTTCGCCATGAATGTGGCCGAGATGCTGCGCATCGTGAAACTCTTAAGTAAGTATAACATGTAAAACACAGGAGGAACGAAGATGAAAGTTTTAATGTTTGGTTGGGAGTTCCCTCCTCATATCTTAGGCGGCCTGGGTACGGCAAGTTACGGCCTTACCAAGGGCATGTCACAGCAAAAAGACCTGGACATCACTTTCTGCATCCCTAAACCTTGGGGTGACGAAGACCAGAGCTTCTTGAAAATCATAGGCATGAACAGCACGCCAGTGGTGTGGCGTGATGTAGATTGGAACTATGTGAAGCAGCGCATCCCTTACATGGATCCGCAGCTCTACTATAACCTGCGCGACCATATCTATGCCGACTTCAACTATATCGGTACCAACGATTTGGGTTGTATCGAGTTCTCTGGTCGCTATCCAGACAATCTGTACGAGGAAATCAACAACTATTCCATCGTGGCAGGTGTCGTAGCGCGTCAGCAAGAGTTTGACATCATCCATTCACACGACTGGCTGACCTACCCAGCAGGCATCCATGCCAAGCAGGTGTCTGGCAAGCCACTAGTGATTCATGTGCATGCCACCGACTTCGATCGTAGCCGTGGTAACGTGAACCCAACGGTTTATGCCATCGAGAAGAATGGTATGGACAATGCAGACCATATCATGTGCGTAAGTGAACTGACGCGTCAGACGGTGATCAACAAGTACTACCAAGACCCACGCAAGGTTTCTACCGTGCATAATGCTGTGACGCCTCTGCCACAGGAAATCCTCGACATTGTGCCTCAGAAGAAGCCAAACGAGAAGGTGGTCACCTTCTTAGGGCGTCTGACCATGCAGAAAGGTCCTGAGTACTTCGTAGAGGCTGCTTCTATGGTGCTGAAGCGTACCAACAACATCCGCTTCTGCATGGCAGGAAACGGTGATATGATGGATAAGATGATACGTCTGGTGGCAGAGCGTGGCATTTCAGACCGCTTCCACTTCCCTGGCTTCATGAAAGGCAAGCAGGTGTATGAGGTGCTCAAGGCCAGCGATGTATATGTGATGCCATCAGTATCAGAACCATTTGGTATCTCTCCATTGGAAGCCATGCAGTGCAGCGTGCCAACTATTATCTCCAAGCAGTCGGGCTGCGCAGAGATCTTGGAAAAGTGTATCAAGGTGGACTATTGGGACATCCATGCCTTGGCCGATGCCATGTATGCCATCTGCAACTATCCAGCCCTTTACGAGTATCTGCGTGATGAGGGTAAGAAGGAAGTGGATGCTATCAAGTGGGAAGATGCAGGACTGAAGGTGCGTCGGATCTACGATGAAGTGATTAGAATTTATAACAAATAAAAACCATAAGATATGAGAACAATCTGTCTTTATTTCGAGATACATCAGCCAATGCTGCTGAAGCGCTTCCGCTTCTTTGATATTGGTACCAATCATTACTATTATGATGACTATGCAAATGCCACCCACATTGCAGAGGTGGCAGAGCGCTCTTATATCCCAGCCTTGACCACACTGATAGAGATGGTGAAGGAGAATAACGGGGCTTTCAAGGTGGCTATCGGCATTTCTGGCGTGGCTTGCGAGCAGATGGAACAGCATGCACCTGCCGTGATTGAGCTGCTGAAGGAACTGAATGATACAGGCTGCTGCGAGTTCATAGCAGAGCCTTATGCACACGGCCTTTCTTCACTTGCCAACGAACAGGCTTTCCGTGAGCAAGTGCAACGCCATTGCGCCCTGATGAAGCAGCTGTTTGGCAAGGCTCCGAAGGTGCTGCGCAACTCAGGTTTGCTTTATGATGACGAGATAGGTGCCTTGGCAGCCGACATGGGCTTCAAGGGTATGCTCACAGAAGGTGCCAAGCATGTGCTGGGATGGAAGAGTCCGCACTATGTGTACCACTGCAACATGAATCCAAAACTGAAACTGTTGCTGCGTGACTTCAAACTCTCTGATGACATCAGCTTGCGTTTCTCTAACTCAGACTGGAATGAATATCCACTCTTTGCAGACAAGTACATGAGTTGGATAGATGAGTTGCCACAAGATGAGCAGGTGGTGAATATTTTCATGGAGCTTGGCGCTCTGGGCTTGGCACAGCCATTGTCATCTAATATTCTCCAGTTCTTCAAGGCATTGCCAGCACAAGCTAAGGAAAAGGGCATCACCTTCTCTACACCAACTGAGGTTATCACGAAACTGAAATCAGTGTCTCAGATAGACGTCCCTTATCCAATGACCTGGATAGACGAGGAGCGTGATACCAGCTGCTGGTTGGGTAACTCCATGCAGCGTGAGGCCTTTGATAAGCTCTATAGCCGTGCGGAGCGTGTACTGCTCTGTCAGGATCGTCGTGTGAAGATGGACTTCGACTATCTGCAAGCCAGCAACAATTTCCGTTTCATGACGACCAAGAACAATGGTCTGGGCATGGATCGTGGTATCTATGAGTCTGCCTACGATGCTTTCACCAACTATATGAATATCTTGGGCGACTTCATCAAGCGTGTGGATTCTCTCTATCCAAGTGATATCGACAATGAGGAACTCAATTCATTGCTGACAACTATCCGCAACCAGGACAATGAGATTGAGGAGTTGCATAAGGAATTGGCTAAGTACAAGAATTTAGTTCCTGCGGAAGAGGAAGTTAAGTCTGCAAGTAAGAAGGCTCCTGCCAAGAAAGCAGCAGCAAAGAAGGCTCCAGCCAAGAAGGCTGTGAAGAAAACCCCTGCTAAGAAGGAGTAATACCTGATTCATAATAGAGAAAAGAAAATGCCGCATATGTTGAATGCGGCATTTCTTTTATGTCATTAGTGTGACTCTAATCAATTAAAAGTTGTGTAGGTAATTTCAATGGTAAGTGGATTGTCTGGACCACCTATAAGTTTAGCATAGGTTGGTTCCAGATTATGTTCCAAAGTATCCATTACCTTGGTTTGGTAGTAAGAGTCTGTATGGAATGATGCAGAAACAGGAATCAGAAGCAGTTTATTTTCTTCTTTCCACTTGGCTTCCATCTCTTCAGTCCATGTTCCAGCAGCAGCCTTCTCTTGCTTCTTTTCCTTAATAGTGGTAGTCACTAAACGTGCGATATTCGGGAAAGTATAAGTGTTGTTGCTCGTTGCATTATGTTCCACGTAGTATGACAAGCTATTGTCTGTCACGTGAGCTCCTTCAAAGAAGTCCTTAACATCCTTGGCTCGGATGAGCAACACAGATCCAGGTACATCCATGCTGTAGTCATATTCACTCTTCTGGTCATAATTGGTCAAGACTAAGTTCACGGAGTTGATAGTGTCATTCCTCAAGTCTTCTGCAATCTGGTCATAGGGAATCTCAATGGAAGTGAAGATGCCTGCAGGCGATTTGATGTAAGTGTTGCTGGTCTCTGCCACCTTCTCATTGATTTTTGATGAGTTAGTGAACTTATTGGCCTGAATGACTTCTTTAGTTGAGGCAAATACTATTTGTGTACTAAGGCCGATGGAGTCAGAGCCTGCAACCCCTTCATCATCTGTCACTTCCTTTACCAGTTTTACGCCGTTGTCATCTGTGTAATGCGCCAGAAGCGTCATGGTCAGGTCTACACGATCCACATAAAGAATAGTGCCGTCGCCAAAGTCGCTCTTAAGATAAACACCTGGGAATACATGTTTGATAAACTCTTCGGAGTTCTTGAAATATTCAGGATGCGTCCTATTCAGATCAAAGATACGCTGACCATCTTCCTGCTTAAGTTGGAATCTAATATTTGGATAATACGTAGTAGTTTCTCGTTCTTCTGCAGAAACAGTGGCATCGTATGCCGTATAGGCGATAGTGCCTAAAAGATCATCTTCGTTATAGTACTTATCTACGTCAATGTTGGTGTATCTGAAGTTTCTATCCTTAGGATCTCGCTCATCCACCCAATTGTCATTCAGCAAGTAAGCGCTCATACGGCAGGCATTCAGCGGGTCGCCAAACCAAGTGCTGTAGTAGACCACCATCTCAAAATTGCGCACACTGTCGTCCACCAAAATACCAGATGCCTTACCCGTAGCTTCGTCGTAAGAATAGATATCAGGGAAACGATAGTCGTCCAAGCAATTCATCTCCGTCAGGAAGCTGGCTTCGTAATAACCGAAATTAGGATCAGTGTAACGCCCAATGTATCCTTTGCTTGATCTGGCATACACAGAGTCGGCTTTGACAGATGAGGTAGTGATGTCGTATATCGCTGTGCTAGACCTCATCACGTCATGTGAAGGCATAATGTCCCAGCCGATTGACCCTGTATTATCATCGCAACCAATAAAAAAGAGTGCGATAAAAATGAATGCACCAAAGATTTTACTATTCATAGCTTAATCGCATGTAAAGTAACTTTTCTTATTCTGTTTCAAAGAGTTTGTCATAGAACTTATCACATTCGTCGGCTTGGTTTTCTGGCGCTTGATAAGGGAGGAATGGTTTTCCGCTCTCCTTAGCAAAATTGATGAGTTCTTCACTGATATGCTCGCTTTGCTGAATGATGCCGTCAGAATAAGTCATGGCTAGCTTGCAAAGATTCTCATAATTGGCAGAATCTTCCAATAGGGCAATGTCTTCAGCGCTGATACCTTTCAGCAGAAGCTTCTCCTTATATTCTGGAGGGAATACTTGTTTGAAGTCGTTCTCGTAAAGTGAAAATACCACTTTAGCCTCACGGAAAGAAGGCTCGTCACAGAAGGCCTTCTTAATATAAAGCGGGGCAAGGGCTGTCATCCATCCATGACAATGCACCACATCTGGATTCCAACGTAGTTTCTTCACAGTCTCCAGCACACCTCTTGCATAGAAAATGGTTCGATCGTCATTCTCTTCATACTCATTTCCATTTTCATCTACCTCTTGAAGTTTTCCTTCGAAGTAATCGTCATTATCGATGAAGTATACCTGCATGCGGGCAGCTTGAATAGAGGCCACCTTGATAATCAGCGGGTGGTCTGTATCATCGATGATGAGATTCATACCAGAAAGGCGAATCACTTCATGAAGCTGGTTGCGGCGCTCGTTGATATTTCCCCATTTAGGGATAAACGTACGTATCTCTTTACCTCTTTCCTGAATGGCCTGAGGCAAATTTCTCCCAACGAGTGACATCTCTGTCTCTGGAACGTATGGAGTAATTTCTTGTGTAATGAATAAAACTTTCTTTACATTAGTCATAATGAATGCATCTCTCTAATTCTATGCAAATGGTGTTAAAAGCAATAAATTAGAATCTCTAATCAATGCTTTTAACCCCATTTTACAATATTCCGATGCAAAGATACAAAAAAATGCTTAATTTAATAGCTTTTATTTTGCTTATTAATCCTTATAATTGTTAACTTTTGTGTCTTTATTAGTTCTTTGTTGGAACAGAATCTTGCAATTTTGCGTCCATAGAAGCAGCTGCACGACGTCCATCACCCATAGCTAAGATGACTGTTGCACCTCCACGTACGATATCACCACCTGCAAAAATAGTAGGAATGTTCGACTGGAGATCGTCGTTTACAGCAATAGTTCCCTTCTTCCCAAGTTCCAAACCCTTTACTGAGCGTGGAACAATAGGGTTAGGAGATACGCCAATTGCCACAATCACGAGGTCGGCATCCAGAGTCTCTGTGGCACCTGGGATAGCTACAGGGCTTCTTCTTCCTGAAGCATCGGGTTCACCAAGTTCCATCTTTTGCAATACCACTTGGCTCACTCGTCCTTGTTCATCTGCCAGATACTCAATAGGGTTGTGGAGGGTCATGAATCTTACACCTTCTTCCTTAGCATGCTTCACCTCTTCCTTGCGCGCAGGCATTTCGTCTTCAGAACGGCGGTAAACTATGGTCGCTGATTCCGCACCCAGTCGTAAAGCTGTGCGCACAGAGTCCATAGCAGTATTGCCACCTCCTACTACAACAACGTGTTTGCCAAATGGAACAGGCGTATCCGTATCATTGCTTGCAGCGTCCATGAGGTTCACACGGGTAAGGAACTCATTGGATGAAAGTACGTTGATATAGTTTTCACCTGGGATATGCATGAAATTAGGCAGACCAGCACCGCTACCTACAAAGATGCCCTTAAATCCTTCTTCCTCTAACTGTTCGATACTGATGGTCTTGCCGATGATGCAATCTTTTACAAACTTCACACCCATCTGTGCCAAGGCATTAATCTCAACATCCACAATCTTGTTGGGCAGACGGAATTCTGGGATACCATATTTTAGCACACCACCAATTTCGTGCAGAGCCTCAAATACAGTAACATCATATCCTCTCTTGATCATATCACCAGCAAAGGAAAGGCCAGAAGGACCAGAACCAACAACTGCCACTTTGATACCATTCTTTTTCTTAATCTCAGGTACAGTCATCTGGCCACTTTCGCGCTCATAGTCAGCAGCAAAACGCTCCAAGTATCCAATAGCCACGGCTTCGCCCTTCGTCTTGAGGTGAATACAATGGCTTTCACACTGCTTCTCTTGTGGACAAACACGACCACAGACAGCTGGTAATGAACTGGTTTCACGTAATGTGTGTGCAGCCTCAATGAACTCTCCGCGCTCTATATTCTTGATGAATCGAGGTATGTCGATGTTTACAGGGCAGCCTTGAACGCAACCTGGGTTCGCACAGTCTAGGCAACGTTTTGACTCTATGAGCGCTTGTTCCTTCGTGAGACCTTGGTTGACTTCCTCTTTGCGAATATGTGCACGATAGCCCGGATCCAGTTCGTTCATCTTAGCACGTGCTATAGCCATGCGATCTTTTGGCTTCATGCTCTTTCTGAGTTCTTGTCTCCATGCTGCATCACGACTTTTCTCAAGGGCTTCAGCCTCTGCCTGTGCTTGTGCTTGCTGCTCCTCGTATTTCTTTAACTCAGCCATTTCCTCTGGCTTGTAAGCGCCCATGCGCTTCATCATTTCATCGAAATCCACCTTATGACCGTCGAATTCAGGTCCGTCTACACAAACGAACTTTGTCTGTCCGTCAATAGTCACACGGCAGGCTCCGCACATGCCTGTACCATCTACCATAATGGTATTAAGTGATACGTCGGTAGAGATTTCGTATTTCTTAGTTAGCAGGCATACAAACTTCATCATGATGGCAGGACCGATAGCGAAGCACTTATCCACTTTCTCACGTTGGATCACGCTTTCAATACCTTGGGTAACCAAACCCTTATTGCCATAAGAACCATCATCCGTCATGATAATCAGTTCGTCAGAAGCCTTGCGCATTTCGTCTTCCAGAATAATCAGTTCCTTGCTGCGTCCAGCGAGAACGGCAATAACCTTGTTGCCAGCTGCCTTGAGCGCTTGGGCGATAGGAAGCATTGGAGCAATACCCACACCACCACCAGCACAAATGACGGTGCCGAACTTTTCAATGTGTGTAGGTTGTCCTAGTGGACCTACAACGTCGGTGATATAGTCTCCTTCATTGAGTTCACAGAGTTTATGTGTAGACACGCCCATTTTCTGAACTACCAGCGTAATGGTGCCTTTTTCTTCATCTGCTTCTGCAATGGTCAATGGTACGCGTTCGCCCTTTTCACCAATACGGAAAATAACAAAATTACCTGGTCTGCGTGACTTGGCAATCAGGGGTGCCTCAACGACAAACTTAAAAACTTTCTCAGAGAATTGCTCTTTGCTAACGATTTTGTTCATTTTATTTATGATTAGTTGTCTAATTAATCGATTTTTCTTTCAAATTGAAAGCGTCTGCAAAGATAATGCGTTATTTTGCAAATTGCAAAGAATGTAGGACTTTTTTATAATAAAAACGGATTTCACAGTTTCCCATGAAATCCGCTTTATGTAAAGATGTAACAGATCAGTTTAGTCTATCGTTTCAAAACCTGTGTAAGGTACCAACGCTTTTGGTATGCGAATACCTTCTGGAGTTTGGAAGTCTTCCAGCAATGCAGCTATGATACGTGGGAGTGCCAAAGCAGATCCATTCAAGGTGTGACAAAGTTCAACCTTCTTGTCAGCATTGCGGTAGCGACACTTCAGACGGTTGGCTTGATAAGTGTCAAAGTTGGAAACAGAGCTTACTTCCAGCCAACGCTTCTGGGCTTCCGAATAAACCTCAAAATCATAGCAGATAGCAGCCGTGAAACTCATGTCACCACCACAAAGGCGAAGAATGCGATAGGGGAGTTCGAGTTTCTGCAGCAGTCCTTCCACATGGTCCAGCATCTCTTGATGACTTTCGCGAGAATGCTCAGGTTTATCAATGCGTACCAATTCAACTTTTGAGAACTCATGCAGTCTGTTCAAACCACGAACGTCCTTACCGTATGAACCAGCTTCACGGCGGAAACACTCGGTGTATGCACAATTCTTGATAGGAAGTTCTTTCTCATCTACGATCACGTCACGATAGATGTTGGTTACAGGAACCTCGGCAGTAGGAATCAAATAGAAGTCATCTACTTGACAATGATACATCTGTCCTTCCTTGTCTGGCAGCTGACCAGTTCCATAACCACTGTCGGCATTCACTACCGTTGGAGGCTGGATTTCTGTATAGCCGGCATTGCCTGCTTCTGTCAGGAAGAAGTTGATAAGGGCACGCTGAAGGCGAGCGCCTTTACCTTTATATACAGGGAATCCTGCACCAGTGATCTTTACGCCAAGGTCAAAGTCGATGAGGTCATACTTCTTAGCCAGTTCCCAATGTGGCAGTGGATTCTCTGGCAGATCAGTCAGCTTGCCGCCCATTTTCACCACAACGTTGTCCTCTGCTCCAGTACCTTCTGGTACTTCGTCATAAGGGATATTAGGAATGGCATAGAGCAGTTGCTTCAGATCTTCAGCGGCTTTGTCCATCTCTGCTTGGAGAGTCTTGTTTACTTCTTTCAGCTCAGCAACACGTGATTTGGCGTTGTTGGCTTCCTCTTGGTTGCCTTGTTTCATGAGCATACCGATGCTTTTGCTCAGTTTGTTGGCTTCAGCCAGATTGCCGTCCAACACCGTCTGTGTATTACGACGCTTGTTGTTCAGCGCGATCACCTGTTCGATGGTCTCCTTAGCGTTAGCGAAATGCTTTTTCTCCAGACCTTTGATGACCTTTTCGGTATCTTCGGTGATTTGTTTAATGGTAAGCATGATAGATTACAATTTAAAAAAGGGATGCATCCAATGTGGTATTGGCCGCATCCCTTATTCTTTTACTTAATAAGTGAAACTTAAGCTTCTGCTACGGCTTCGGTTGGAATTACGTGTACTGAACGCTTGTCAGACTTTCCGTTTACAATGCCTCTCTTGAACTCTACAGTTCCATCAACCAGTGCATACAGGGTGTGGTCCTTGCCCATACCGATGTTTCTGCCAGGATGGAATGATGTACCTCTCTGACGAACGATGATGCTGCCTGCTTTTACAGACTGTCCGCCCCAAATCTTAACGCCTAATCTCTTGCTATGTGATTCGCGTCCGTTCTTAGAACTACTTACACCTTTTTTATGTGCCATAATTGTCTGTTCTTTTTAATGATTAAGCAACTACTTCTTTAATGGTCAGCTCAGTGAACTGCTGGCGATGGCCATTCAGTTTGTGCAGACCTTTTCTTCTCTTCTTGTGGAAAACAAGAACCTTGTCTCCCTTCACCATCTCAGTAACTACTTCGCAAACTACCTTTGCACCTTCTACTGTTGGAGCACCAACGGTAATGGCACCTTCATTGTCTACGAGGAGCACTTTGTCAAACTCTACTGTGGCACCCTTCTCAGCTTCTACCATGTGGTGCACGAACAGCTTTTTGCCAGCCTCAGCTTTGAATTGCTGACCTTGAATTTCTACAATTGCGTACATTTTTATGACGTTTAAAGTTTGCCCGTCGGGTGGCCGCTAATCACTTAGAGGACACTTCTTCGAACCCGTTTCGGTATAATCGGCTGCAAAGATAGGGCTTATTTTTTTATCCCGCAAATTTCTTTGGATTAAAAACTTCTAAAAAATTCTATTCTTCTCTGACAGACTCTGCCTCGGCTTCCGTTTCACGTGTCTCTTCGATTCGTGCATCGAAGTAGTCTTCCAGTTCTTTTTCTGCAGAATTATTCACGTTACTAAGGTCACGGATAATACTTCCATGCTCCATCAATGCAATGCGTGGGCAGATGTCCACCGTATGATTGAGGTTATGGCTGGAGATAATAATAGTGGCATGTTGAGTGTCATGGTATTTCTTCAGCACATGCTTAATGACGGTCTGTGAAGTAGGATCCAGGAAGTTGAACGGTTCATCAAGTATCAGTATCTGAGGATGATGTATCATGGCACTGATGATGCCGATTTTCTGCTTATTACCCATCGAAAAACTGCGGATGTATTTCTTCTGTCCTAAAATTTCTCCGTTCATCAGTTGCTCGAATGGTTTCAGTCGTTCTGTTACTTCCTCCTTGCTCAGTCCGTAGATTTTCCCGATGAATGAAAAGTACTCTTCAGGAGTGAGGTAGTCAATAAGGAAACTCTCATCTATGAAGGCTCCGACTTCGTGCTTCCAGTCTTCGCTCTTACTCACATCTGTATTGTTTATCTGAACATTGCCTTCATCGGCTTTGAGCAAATCGAGTATCAGGCGGAAGAGGGTAGTCTTACCGGCACCGTTGTTGCCCACTAACCCTATCATGTCTCCACTATATACCAGGTAGCTGTCGATATTCACAGCCACTTTCTCACCGAATCTTTTTACTAAATTGCTTATCGTTATCATAATGTACACAATTAACGTCGTTGATAATTCATAATTATTCTCTCGTGCTTCTGAAACCTTCTAGCTGCACATATTTCTTGGCCATGAATCGACGGTAAACATTTCTTATCCAAAGGCGGTGGGTGATGATAAAAGCCAACCCGATGCCAATAAAGATAAGATCTACCACCCAACGCTCAAAGAAAGCCTCAAGTCCGAAGCGCAGCATTAAAGGAATGGCAAATACTGCCAGACTGATGACCTGCTGCATGCCATTGGTGTTCAGGCGGGCTGTCAGTTTCTTGTTCAATGGAAGGGTGTTCTTATTATAGACCACCACTTGGAAGAACAAGAAATAGACAAATCCTGACACGAAAATTACCCATGAAAGACAATGCAAGAAGCTCGACTTGCCCATCACCATAGCTGGGATCATCAGTATCATGGGGATAAGCATCATCACGGAGTACAAATAGAACTTTGCCAGCAGCAGCGTGTAGATGCTCTCCTTGCGAGTGAGCAGTCCGTCTATGTAGTTGCCTTCATAGCTCATCACATTGGCAAGGAACATCACACCGAAAATGGCGAAATTGTAAAAGAAAAGGAAGGCACTCATGCTTTCACCATAGACATCGGTGAAACTTATCAGCAATACAAACATGGCAACGATAGTCATGGCTGTATATAGCTGTTGCTTTGGAGTCTTGTTTCGTGTGAAAAGTTTAAGCTCCAAGCGCATATATTCGCCAATCTCTCCGAAACGGTTGAAAAATCCGAAGTCGGTCACATGTTTTACCTTGGCATCTTCCACTTTAGCGTTCTCTTTATAAGAAAGGTGGCTCAAGAGCATGCGATTGGCCAATATGGTCAGTGCCAATACTGCCAGCACACCGAGGAACGTGAGAATTCGGCCTGTGATAAATCCTTCGCCTACGTTCATGCTGAAGTCGAAGATGGGACTCTCTTCTGGGATAAAGAGCACTGCTGCTAAGATGCCATAGACTATAAGCGGCAGTATGACCCACCAGATTTTCTCGCCCATCAATGTGCGGGTGAATAGATACCAGTAGTTGTTTATCAGTATCAGCAGCCACAACCCTATGCAGTAGAGCAGAACTCCCCAGAGTCCGTAGAATCGTAGCACGGTAAGCAGAGCAAAAGGCACGAACATAAAGTGCCAAATCCAGTTGAATGCACTCAGCCCAGAACGTATCAGTAGCGCATCAATGAGCCTGACACGTTTGATAGGGAGCAGCAAGAAAGGCTGCATTTCCTGAGTAGGTGGTTTCTGGAAGGTAAATCGCATCACGTAGTCCAGTACCAGTACGAATATCAGCCCTTGGTTTAGCATGTGATAAGGCTCCACCGCCTCGCCTTGAAAGGCGAAGGCGAAAAGGATGCCGAAGAATGCCAGATAACCAGCCCAGAATGCTGCACCGATGTAAATCATCAGCTTGGCATACTTGCTGCTCTCGTACATAGGGTTGCGCTTTTCTGCTAGTTTACCCAGTTTGTATAGTTCGTAAATTGTATTCATAATAATGAAAATTGAGAATGAAGAATTAGGAGGGGATGTTGAGTCGATCCTTCATTCCTAATTCTTCATTCTTCATTAAATATTACTCTTCTGACGTGAGAATCAGTGTAGCCTTGTTGCCTTGTTTAATAAGGTCGTTGGCAAACTGCTGAACGTCACGAACGGTCAGGCTGTTCACTATATCAAGGAATCCCTGAGTGAAGTCCACACCACTGTCGAAATACTCATCCAGATTCCCCAGCCAGTAGCTGTTCTCTTTTTGGTTGTCGGTATATTGCTTCTGCATATATTCCTTCACCTTCTGGAGATGAGCTTCTGACGGACCGTTCTGTGCCATTTCTGCTACGATCTTGTCGATAAGGGCATTCAGTTGCTGACGCTTGGTTGGATCAGTCTGATAAACAATCTGAAGGATCTCTTCTTCCTCTGGATATTTGGTAAGCTGACCTATACAAGTGACTCCATACGTACCACCTTCCTGTTCACGCACTTGCTCTGTGAAGTCCATATCCAATGCCTGGTAGAGCACGCTCATCAAGATACTGTTGCGCAAAGTGTAAGCCACGTTACCCGTGTAGCCCATAAAGATAGTTGCTTGTGGAGTCTGCAGCGGTTTGGCATATTCGTTCACACGATTGCCCTTTTGCCAGCGCATGCCAGTGTCGCGCGAAGTTTCCTTGCGTCCGTTGGATGGCAGGCTTCCCAGATACTTGGCAATGAGGGGCTTGGCAGTCTCCATGTCGATATTACCTACGAAGAAGAATTTGAAGTCACCAGCATCGCTGAAGCGGTCGTTATACATCTGCATTACCTTGTCATAGTTTATCTGATCCACATGCTCTGGTTGCATAGCGAAGACGCGTGGATGATTTCCATAGAGCAGCACTTGCAGTGAGTCGTTTATTGAGTTCAACGGATTAGCTTTGGCGCTTTCCAGCTGACTCTTTCTGCGGATCTTATAGCTGGCAAACGCATCTGCGTCTTGGCGTGGAGCCGTGAAATGCAGATAGGTCAGCTGAAGCATGGTCTCAAAATCTTTTGGTGAAGAAGATCCATTGATGCTCTCAGTGCGTCCGCCTACATTGGCATTTACAGAGACCTTTTTGCCAGCCAGTACTTTCTGTAAGTCCACTTGGCTGAAGTTCCCCAGGCCACCAAGGGTAGCTACAGAATTCAGGGCAGTGATGTCAAGGATGTCTTTGTCTGGATAGAGGCTGGAACCACCTACGCTGGTACCTTCCATCAAAATCTCATCGGCTTTGAAGTCTGTAGGCTTCAGATATACTTCGACACCGTTGTTCAGCACCAGTTTAGTAGTTCCATAAATCTGGTTAGCAGTTTCACTTACGATGCTGCCACCGGTAGGCTCCTGTGCCATCAAAGGCTCGTCACTTACCTTGTCTTCGTATGCTGTTACATCCAGATTGTCCATGTTCTTCAGCATGGCCACAACTTCTTCTTTGGTCGGGCAAGAATCCTTTGAGCTCTCAGGGATGGCGATGAATACCACACGGTTGTTTTGGGAGATCAACCCTTCATCGCTCATTACCAGCTGGTTGATGGCCTCTACAGGAATATTAGGTGCCAGTTGGCTCATCAACTGATACTCATATTCGATGCCAGGGATAGGCTCGTTGTCCAAGAAGTTGGCTTGATACTCTGCCACATAAGACACGTTCTCTGTCTTTTCACGTTCGTTGTAGGCACTTTCTATTCTCTGCATGAAGTTGGCGCGGGCGCGCTCATATTCGCTGGCAGTAAAGCCGAATTTCTTCATACGCTGTATTTCGTTCAGAATGGCTTGCAGTGTTTCTTTCACACCGTCGCCTTTACTGGTAGCCTGAATGGTAAATGCGTCTTTAGTCTTAGCAAGGAAAAAGTCCTCATAACCAGCACCGGCATAGATAAACGGTGGGTTGGCGCTTTGTCGAAGCTCACTGAAACGGCTGTTGAGCATAGAAGTACCCAGATTGATCATGCTTTGCGTGATCAGGTAGGTCATGTTGTTCTTCATCTCATCTGGGAAAGCGTCAGACTTGAAGAACACCATGATGGTCGGATTCGTGATTTCTGGGTCGCTGCCTATATACACTATAGGCTCGTCATTATCTGCTACAGGATAGTAGATGCGCTCTGCAGGATTCACAGGCTTTGGAATGTCGGCAAACATTGTCTTGATTTTGCCTTCTATCTCATCTACGTCAATGTCGCCCACAATGATGAGGCCTTGCAAGTCAGGGCGATACCACTTCTCGTAGTAGTCACGCAGGTCTTTGTATGGGAAGTTGTTCACCACATCCATGCTTCCGATAGGCATACAGTCGGCATACTTGTCGCCTGGATACATGATGCTTTGGGCCTCGGTATAAAGGCGCATCAAACCATTGTCGCGTGAGCGCCATTCCTCGCGAATCACGCCACGTTCTTTGTCTATCTCCTCGTCTTCCAGCAGTACAAAGTTACTCCAGTCATGTAAGATCAGCAGGCAAGAGTCCACGATGGCAGGATTGGTCGTTGGGATGTTGTTGATGTTATAGACGGTTTCATCTACACTGGTATAAGCATTCAGGTCGGTACCGAATTTGATACCATGCTTTTCACACCAGTCCACTACACCTTCTGCATCCTTCTGCGTAGGGAAGTTCTTAGTACCATTGAATGCCATGTGCTCCAAAAAGTGAGCCAAACCACGCTGGCGAGGTTCTTCCAAAATAGAACCCACCTTCTGGGCGATGTACATTTCCACGCGATTTTCTGGTTTCTCGTTATGGCGGATGTAGTAAGTCAATCCGTTATCCAATTTTCCGATTCTCACGTTAGGGTCGGTTGGGATAGGGGGCATCTGCATCTGTGCGGATACCTGTGTGAGGGCGATGACAGCCATCACAACCAACAGTCCGATTTTTCTGAATGTCTGTTTCATATCATTGATAGTTTTAATTGTTTCTATGCATTAGACGCAGCTCGTATTGCAAAACTACAGATCATTAGGGGAATTTAGCTTATAGCTTCTTTGATGCGTACTAATTTGGTCAGTAATCCTTCCAGTAAGTCCAAGCGGAGCATGTTGGCTCCATCGCTCTTTGCTACACTGGGGTCCTCGTGGGTTTCAACGAAGAGTCCATCGGCTCCAGTGGCGATGCCTGCCTTAGCTATAGTTTCTATGAGCTGTGGCATACCACCCGTTACACCGCTGGCTTGGTTGGGTTGCTGCAGGGAATGTGTACAATCCAGCACCACAGGATATCCGAATGCCTGCATCTCTGGGATGCCACGGAAGTCTACTACCAGATCTGTATAACCAAAGGTCGTACCACGTTCCGTCAGCATCACGTCAGGATTACCTGCTTCCACCACCTTGTCAGCGGCAAACTGCATAGCTTGCGGAGAGAGAAACTGTCCTTTCTTGATGTTGATGGTCTTCCCCGTTTTGGCAGCAGCTACCAGCAAGTCGGTCTGTCTGCATAGGAAGGCAGGAATCTGCAAGATGTCCACATATTCAGCAGCCATAGCTGCCTCTTCGGCCTTGTGGATATCCGTTACAACGGGGACACCGAATGTATCCCTAACTTTGCGTAAGATACGCAGGGCTTTCTCATCACCGATGCCGGTAAAAGAATCCAAACGTGAGCGATTTGCCTTTCGATAAGACCCTTTGAATACGTAGGGGATATGCAGTTTTTCAGTGATACCCACAGCTTTCTCGGCAATGCGTAGGGCCATGTCTTCACCTTCTATGACACAGGGACCTGCCAATAAGAAGAACATGCCTTTAGGGTTATTTTTCAAATATTCCATAGTTAATTCAATCTATAAACGTACAAAGGTACACCTTTTTTCTTTGCTTGCCCAACTTTAAGGCATAATAATTAAAAAGGTATGTGTATTATTTCAGATGACCATACCAAGCGAAGGTCATAAACACGTTAGAGACGATGAGTAGCAGTATAGTAAATAGTGATTTCATAATTCTCAATTCTCAATTATCTACAAATTCTTCCATTCCTTTCGATATATACGTCTGATACTCTCCCTGCTCATCAGCATAAATCAGATAGACCTCAATACCAGGATGGGCTTCCACAAAGCGCTGAGCTTCTTCCAATCCCATGACCATGAATGATGTGGCATAAGCATCGGCACTCATGCAGTCGTGTGCTATCACTGTGGCAGAAAGAATGCTATGCTGTACAGGATAGCCCGTGCGTGGTTCTATGGTATGCGCATATTTCTTTCCGTCGCGGTAGTAATAATTACGGTAGTTGCCAGAGGTAGCGATGCCCACATCCGTAAGGCTCAGCACCGTCTGCAAATCTTGATTCACAGAGAGAGAGTCGTCTGTAGGACGGTTAATGCCAATGCGCCATAGTTCTCCGTTAGGGTTGTGGCCCTTCACGTCCACCTCACCGCCTATGTCCACCATGTAGTTCTCTATGCCTTTGCTGGCCAAAAGTTGAGCTATCACATCCACAGCATACCCCTTGGCTATGGCACTGCAGTCCAGTGTCATACGTGGGTCTTGTTTCTCCACTTTTCCTTGGGAGTTTAGACTGACTTTCTGGTAACCAATGAGTTGTAGCAGACTGTCCACTTGCAGGGAGTCTGGGAAAATGCCCTCTTTGAATCCAAAGCCCCAGGCATTAACCAGAGGAGCTACAGTGATATCGAAAGCGCCCCCTGTCTCTTCGGAGATTTCCATCGCCCTGCGATATACATGGAGGAAAAACGTATCAGGAACGATGTCCATATTCTGATTGATGCGTGAGATGGTGGAAGTGTCGTTGAACATCGACAAAGAACCATCGAACAACTTCAGTTGCTCGTCAATCTCAGTCTTCAGACTGCCTTCATACTGATAGGTGATATTATATATCGTCCCGAATATCAGTCCGCTCTCACGCTGGAAGGGCTGAGGCCTGTTGTGCCGAAGCAGAATCAAAACGGTGCCCACAACCAACAAGGCTATCCAAATGTAATTTGTCTTCTTCATAAGTCTTTATAATCCGTTTGCTAAGTGTTGGATGACAATTTTGCATCCTATGATAATCAGTATAATGCCTCCCAGTAGTTCTGGTTTCAGCTTCTTGGCAATGCCAATGCCAAACCATACGCCTAACCCTGAACCTACAAGCGACAAGCCAAAAGATACCAGGCCTATGACTATAATGGGATAAACAATTGACGTGAGTGTCTCAAAGCCAATGAAGGCGAAGGAGATGCCTACCGCCAGTGCATCGATGCTGGTAGCTACGGCCAGCGTCAGTAACACCATCAAACGATGAGGGTCGAAGTGATGAACCCCATCGTTACTGAAAGCTTCGCGTATCATGTTTCCGCCTAAGAAAAGCAACAGTCCGAAAGCTATCCAGTGGTCTATTTGTTGGAGTAGGTAGCCTACTTTTACAAAGAGTGCCCAACTAATCAGAGGCATCAGTGCTTGGAAAAGCCCGAAGAAGAAAGCCATGCAGAGCATTGGCGTCCACTCTATGCGCTTCAGGATAATACCACTGGCGATAGAAACGGTAAAACAATCCATAGCCAAGCCGATAGCCAGAAACCAAAGGTCTAGTTCACTCATTTCTTCTTAAATGGTAATTGGTAAATCAGGTGATAGGTCAAACCTAAAGTGTTTCCGCCATATTTGCCATAGCCAGGCACATAGTATGGATTACCATATTCGCCTGTTGAAGCAGAGAGCTTATATTTGAATCGGATAGACCACCCCATTTGTATCTGTTTCCAGACCTTAGTGCGTATGCCTACATTGAACTCAAGCCAGTGCATAGAGGACTTCATTCCACGATGGTCATATGTCAGCATTTCGTCCCATACATTATCCTCGATATTAGCATGCCAGGCAAATTCGCCATCATAAGGGTCTATGACATCATAGCTGAAACTCGTAAAGCCATAGCGCAGTCCCAACAACACTTGGTTGCCATGTGCTTTCTTATAGAGGAAGTTGTAATCTATACCTATCCGTGTATAAGGAGCACTGGCCTTGTAGCTGATACCACGATCCTCGTCGGTCATGTCACTTTTACCATAGCCCATCTCTAGGGTAGGGAAGAAACGTCCCTTTAGGTTCACCGTCCCCATCGCTTCAAAGCCCGAGTAATCGGTACCTATCATTTTCTGTATAGGCTGTATTAATTCCACGCCCACGGAGATACCGCTGAAGAGCGGATACTCTATCTCGGCTGGTGTGCGCTCACGCTCCTTCTGCTGCTTGCGTTGCTGCTTCTGTGCCTTTTCAGACCAGATGCGTTCTCCGCCTCGAGGATCATTCAGCGTACCTTGCCCGTGCAGGGGCAGAGCGGTGCAGAGAACCATCAGCACACTAATAATATAGGGAGAGATTCTCTGTTCCATAAATGCCTATTTTAGGGTCGGTAATTGCGATTGAGTCCAGAAAATGCATCGTGAAGCTGATGCCTTGAAGCTCCTGTTTCATCTGATAGCCACAATCCATATTCAGGAAGTAGGGCGTATTATGATGGTAAATAGTAACTGTGTCTTTATAGTCTTCACTGTAATGCAGCACTATCACCGTGCTCTCTTCTGCATAGCGCAAAGGCAGGCTGACAGCTTGTGCAGCCGTCTTCTTGTTGATAATCACAGAGTCTGTCTCAAAGGCAGTTACGGTGAGCGTGTCCCAAGCAATGCCTACTACAGAGTCGCGCACATAGCCATCTGGCATGGTGTCTTTCAGTATGGTGTAGAATCCCACGTTCATCATCGGACGCGTGGCATCTGTGCAGTCAGCTTCTTGTGAGCACGATTGACTCAATGCCACAGCCATGCAGCATACCATTCCCAGAACAATCCAACTCAGCAACTTTCTCATAGCTCTTTCTCTATTTGATATTTATTGCGCTCTGTGGAGTTTCGTGAAATCAACTCTCCTAAGAAACCAGCCACGAACAGTTGCACACCTATAATCATGGCTGTCAGTGCCAAGTAGAAATAGGGCGAACTGGTCACCAGCGGATGAGGGATACCATTTATCAGATAGTATAGTTTGTTGGCACCAACTATCACAACGGCGATAAAGCCTAAAAGGAATGTCAGGGAGCCCAATGCTCCGAAGAAGTGCATCGGCTCTACGCCGAAGGTATTCAGGAACCATAGGGAAAGCAGATCCAGATAGCCGTTGATAAAGCGGCTGAGACCAAACTTCGACTTTCCGTACTTGCGGGCTTGGTGGTGTACCACCTTCTCACCAATGCGGGTAAAACCAGCGTTCTTTGCCAAGTAAGGGATATAGCGGTGCATCTCTCCATACACCTCGATGGTCTTTACCACTTCTTTGCGGTAGGCCTTCAGACCACAGTTGAAGTCGTGCAGGTTCTTGATGCCACTCACCTTGCGGGCTGTAGCATTGAAGAGCTTAGTTGGCAAAGTCTTTGAAAGCGGATCATAGCGTTTCTTCTTCCATCCACTCACCAAGTCGTAGCCCTCTTCCACAATCATTCGGCGCAGTTCTGGTATCTCGTCCGGACTGTCTTGGAGGTCTGCGTCCATTGTGATCACCACCTCACCTTGTGCCTGTTTGAATCCACAATACAGGGCAGGACTCTTGCCATAGTTGCGGCGGAACTTGATGCCATGCACCTCAGGATGCTGTGCAGCCAAACTTTCTATCACTTCCCAAGAGTTGTCTGTACTGCCATCGTTCACGAAGATGACCTCATAGCTGTAGCCATGCTGTTGCATCACGCGTGCTATCCAAGCATAGAGTTCTGGCAGCGATTCTGCCTCATTGTAGAGCGGAACGATTACTGAAATATCCATCATGCTTCACCCTCCTTCTTCTCTTCTTGAACAGGTATGTTCTTACGCACTGCCAGTGCGATAGGCAGAGCCAGTAACATACCTATGAAAATATTGTTCGACAGTTGTTGCACTACCAGCTCGATCGGGCTCATGCCTGCCAACAGTTCGAGCCCTTGACGCATCTGAGTGATATACTCCTCTGTACCAGGAATCTGTTCAGCCTTGAGCTCATTCAGCATACCGTTGTAGGTATTGATGATATATCCATTATCCATGAATTCCAGATAGACATAGTGCCCTACGGCTGTGAGCAGAGAGGCGTAGATGAACATGCTGGTGATGAACAGCCACGCATGCGTGAAGCCTATGCCACCACCCAACACACGGTCACGGTAGAGCTTGGTATAGTAGTAAGCCATGAAGGGTACGCACAGCGTCAGTCCGATGAAGAGCAACATCAGGAAAGTGTTGGTCAATCCCGCAGGGATCAAGCAGAACTTAGCTATCCAGTACACACCCATGTAAGTGCCCAGCAGCATGGCATACTGATTCAGATATCTTCTTGTTTCATTCATGGGGGCAAAGATAGTAATAATTGAGAATTGAGAATTGAGAAATGAGAATTATTTTCCTTAAACCTGCAAAAAGTGTGGCGATTTTGTTGCAGTTTAGAGTTTTTTCCTTACCTTTGCACCCGCAAAACGAAAATGGGTAAGTCCTATACGGCCAGCTCCCTGTGAATCCTCCAGGGCTTGATCGCAGCAAAGGTAGCGGGTTGTAGCGGCGCGATATAGTAAGCTTACCCACCCGCCTCTTTAGCTCAGTTGGCCAGAGCACGTGATTTGTAATCTCGGGGT